>ERZ791724.1450-NODE-1450-length-13013-cov-2.006791_pt1 | contig 13013 bp, 9 predicted proteins | sample MGYA00510044_ERZ791724 | MGnify/ENA primary metagenome ERZ791724 (study PRJEB30046, sample SAMN00715140) | human gut metagenome | study: EMG produced TPA metagenomics assembly of the A metagenome-wide association study of gut microbiota in type 2... | reverse complement strand
TGTGACTTCCGCTACTCTGGATGGTAAGAAAGCACTTTTGGATATCGTCTCCCGGCAAGGTATTGAGCATCGGATGGGAGTAGGCGTGCGCCATGCCGGTGATGACAATTCGGCGGCATATCGTATTCCGGGCTTGGTGACTACAAACAAAGGAACTTTATTGGGTGTATATGATGTGCGTTATAATAGCAGCGTCGATTTACAGGAACATATAGATATAGGGTTGAGCCGCAGCACAGATGGTGGGAAAACATGGGAAAAGATGCGCCTGCCTCTGGCTTTTGGTGAAACGGCCGGATTGCCTTCGGCTCAAAATGGAGTGGGAGCCCCTGCCATATTGGTAGATACGAAAACCAATAATGTGTGGATCGTTGCTGCCTGGACTCATGGCATGGGAAATCAGCGTGCCTGGTGGAGTTCGCATCCGGGGATGGATATAAACCACACTGCGCAGCTTGTTTTGGCGAAAAGTACAGATGATGGTAAAACATGGTCAGAGCCTATAAATATAACAGAGCAAGTGAAAGATCCTTCCTGGTATTTTCTGTTGCAAGGTCCCGGACGGGGAATAACGATGGAGGATGGTACTTTGGTTTTTCCCACGCAGTTCATAGACTCCACCCGTGTGCCGAATGCAGGTATCATGTATAGCAAGGATAGAGGAAAAAGCTGGAGAATGCATAATTATGCCCGTACAAATACTACAGAAGCGCAGGTTGCTGAGGTTGAGCCGGGTGTACTGATGTTGAATATGCGTGATAACCGGGGCGGTAGCCGTGCCGTAGCAATTACGAAAGATTTAGGTAAGTCATGGACCGAACATGAATCTTCACGCAAAGCATTGCAAGAACCGGTTTGTATGGCAAGTCTGATAAGTGTAAAAGCGAAAGATAATGTCTTGAATCGGGACTTGCTTATCTTCTCTAACCCCAATACAACGAAGGGGCGTCATGATATTACTATAAAAATAAGTCTGGACGGTGGCATCACCTGGCTTCCGGAGCATCAGCTTTTGTTGGATGAGGGCAATAACTGGGGATACACTTGTCTCAGCATGATCGATAAAGAAACTATTAGTATTCTTTATGAGAGTAGTGTAGCTCATATTACGTTTCAGGCAATAAAATTGAAAGATGTTGTGAATTAATAGCCTTATTTCTTTCCATCCAGATATTCCCTCTTGAACATATCCACAAAAAGGAAGAACAGCGAGAGTAGTAGCGGTCCGAAGATGACCCCCATAAAACCGAATAGAGAAAGACCGATGACGACTCCGAATATTGTGATAAGCGGATGTATATCGGCCATTTTCTTTTGCAGAATGAAACGTATCAGGTTGTCGAGCTGAGAGATGATCAGTGTTCCGAATATCGCTAACCCGATACCATTGAACCAGTCACCGGATAAGGCCATATAAACGGCAATCGGGAACCATACCAGTGCTGTACCTACCATGGGGATGACCGTTGCAAGGCAGGTAAGGAATCCTGTAAGCAGAATGTCCGGTACATCAAAGAACCAGTAACCGATCATGGCTACTCCACCTTGTATGATTGCCAGCAAAGGAATACCGACGGCGTTGGAGTGGACAATCATCTTGATGTCGTGCACTACATGTTCTGTATTGGCTTCACTGAAAGGAAGTATTTCGCTGATGTATTTCTCCATCCTCTGTCCGCCTATCAGCATAAAGTAGAGCACGAATACCAGAACGAAAAGGTTGACCGCAAAACTACTGATACTGCCCATGACGAATTGCCCTATGGCAGGAAGTGCGGAGATAATAAAGGAAGTGGTATCCTTGCCCAGTACGTCATAACCGGTTTTTTCCTTGATGATATTTGCTGCACTTTCAATCGGGGCAATGATACTCTGCGGATCCAGATTGATATCCTGCAATTTGCTGACTAATAACCAGACTGCCAGCGCCAAAGGAACCAGAAAGAAGAGGATGGCTTCGGTAGTAATAAGGGTTGCAGCCACACTTCGTTTCATCTTCCGTTTGTCGGTCAGATGTATCATCTGTCTTCTGACCAGGATATAGATGGTTAATGCACCTAATAAACCGCCCAGAAAGGGAGTAATTTGTAGGAACAGGATTATACCCAGCCCGATGATTATAGTGATTAGTGAATATTTCCAGTATTGTTCTTTTGTACTCATATCCTTTTTGCTGTTTTCTATAAGAAACAAACAAAGTGGGCATTTGGTTGGTTATCCTTCATTCAACCAGCCTTTTCCCTGACGGATAACTTCAATTTCTCCACTTGTGCAGTCTACAATGGTAGAAGATTCTGTACCACCGATGCCACCGTCAATAACCAGATCGACAAGGTCGCCGAATTTTTCATCAATCAATTCCGGATCGGTGCAGTATTCTATATCTTCGTGCGCTTCGTGAGGGAGAGTGGTAGTCATGATGGGAGCGTCCAGAATACGGGCTATTTCCTGGATAATGGCATTGTCGGGCATACGGATACCTACTTCTTTTCGATTACGGAAAATCTTTGGCAGGCGGGTAGTTCCGTTCAGGATGAAAGTGAAAGCACCGGGCAGGTTGCGTTTCATCAGTTTGAACGTATTGTTATCTACCTTTGCATATTCGCTGATACTACTTAAATCATAGCAAATAATGGAAAGGTTATTCTTGCGCGGATCTATCTCTTTGATACGGCAGATACGTTCGATGGCACGTTCTTTCAGCCCATGGCAACCAATGGCGTACATGGTATCAGTGGGATAGATGATGAGGCCACCGTCATTCAAAATATCCACTACCTGTTGCAGGTCTTGTGGATTATTGTTCTTTTCGTAAAGTTTCAGAAGCATAGGGCTGATAATTAGTCTATATATAATGACACAAAAGTAGGGAATAAGTTTCTTATTCTCAAATAAGTGTGGCTTATTTCTTGGATGATTTTTTTCGAAGTTCTTCTGCCAGTCGCCACTGCAATGCTGCCTCTACTTCTTTTCCTGCCTGCATCAGGGCATCTCCGAAAAGTTCATGCGCTCCGGCATGCTCCGGTTTCAGGGTGGTGGCTTTGTCCAGATCAGCTATGGCGCCTTCGGTTTCTTGCTGTTTCAGACGTAATTTTCCCCGGTTGTAAACAGCTTTAAATTCAGCCGGACGTAGTTTGACGGCACGTGTCAGGCATTCTTCCGCTTCAAGATATCTGCCGTCATTGAAGAGGGTGATGCCTTTACGTATCCATGCATCCGTATATTCCGGATAAAGTTCCAGCGCTTTGTCGTAGTTGGCGATGGCGGCACGAGAGTCATGGGCAAGAGTAATGGACTCATTACCCATCAGATAATACTCACGTGCGTAGGCTTGCAACCGTTTCTGTTGCTCTGCCATTTGGGATTTTAGTTGATCGTTGTTGTCTCGTAGCTTGTTGATAACACCTAACTTGCGACGGATGAGGCGTTGAATAACAGGCTTTTCTATGTCGTATCGGGAGTGTATAGCTTTAAAGAAATGGTTGAGGAAGACTTCAAAATCTCCTTTATCGAATGCTTTGGTTGCAGCAGCATATTCTACGTCAGCTTGCGCCTGTTTCAGGGCTCGGTCTATGGCCTGCCGGTTATTGAAACGTTCGGCAAAATTCACTATTTCCGGGCGTACAAAGATATCAGCCCGATTCACAGGTTTCTTTAGTTGAATACCTTCCAGTGAGGTGCAGCGGCTGAGGGCGACGTACGCTTGTCCACCGGCAAATACACCGCCGGTGAAATCGATGACTACACGACTAAAGGTCAGTCCCTGACTTTTATGGACGGTGATAGCCCATGCTAATCGTACGGGAAACTGGGAGAAGGTGCCCAACACTTCTTCTTCAATTTCTTTTTTCTTTTCGTTGTATTTATAGCGAATGTTTTTCCAATGCTCCGGTTTGACGTCACATTCTTTCCCATCATCAGTGATGACGTAGAGCGTTTCTTCTATCTCATCGAACCCACTTACTACACCGATAGTGCCGTTTACCCAGCGGCGGTCGAAATCATTCTTGATAAATATGACCTGTGCACCCGGTTTCAGTACAAGTTCACGCGAAGTGGGCAGACTGCTTTCGGGAAAGTCGCCGGTGACTTCTCCCCGGAAGGTAACAGCGTCTCCGGGCAGTTCTGCCAGTTTCCGGTCATTGATATAATCTACGTTATCGCGACGCGTAGCGAGGGTGATATACATATCTTCCTCATTCTCTTCGATGTCGGTTCCGTAGCGGGTATTGAGTAGTTGCAGGTCAGCGGCACCGGCAGTATTGCTGCGAATATGGTCCAGAACGCTGACAAAGACTTTGTCTGTTTGGCGATAGACCTTTTCAAGTTCAATGGAAACAAGGTCTATCTGGTTGAAAACCCTTGCAGAGAAAAAGTAAGGAGTAGGATAGAAGCGGTTCAGGATTTCCCGCTCATCGCCTTTCACTACAGGTTCGAGCTGGAAAACATCGCCTACTAACAAGAGTTGTTTCCCACCGAAAGGTTCGCGCAGGTTGCGTGAGTAGACACGCAGGATACGGTCTACGGCGTCAATAATATCCGCCCGTACCATGGAAATCTCATCGATAATAATGAGTTCCAGTTCTTCCAGTAGTTTTCGTTGGGGTTTGGTGTATCTGAAGAATTCGTGAATGCGTCCGCGCTGCAAACTCAGATTCGGGTCGTCGGGAAGCAAAGGATGAAACGGTAGCTTGAAAAAACTATGCAGGGTGCTGCCACCGGCATTGATGGCGGCGATACCGGTAGGCGCCAATACCACATGTTTCTTTTTTATATTCTCGCAGATATATCTCAGAAAGGTAGATTTACCCGTACCCGCCTTTCCGGTCAGAAACACGGACTGGCGGGTATATTGTATGAGACTCAGAGCATCCTGGAACTCTTTGTTGTTGGTATCTACTGTTTGGGACAAAACTTTAAATATTAGAGAGGACTATATAATGGAGAAATGTTTAAGTGCATTGGCTACTCCATCTTCATCAACCGAAGTTGTGATGTAATTGGCATGTTCCTTCACTTCATCCACGGCATTTCCCATTGCTACTCCAATGGCGGCATGGCGCAGCATACTTACATCGTTGCCGCCGTCGCCGAATGCCATTGTTTCTTCCAGGCGGATACCAAAGTGGTTGATGATTTCGTCAATGCCTTTCTGTTTGGTATTTCCTTTGGCAGTGATGTCGGCAAAAGCAGGAAACCAGCGTCCGGCTTCGCAACCAGGCAATTGAGGAAGAATCACTTGCTCTTGTTCCAGTGTGATAAACGGAGTCATCTGGAAAATCTCCTGTCCGATAGCTTCTTCGGGCGTCTTTTCCGGAATGATATCTACTTTCAGAAAGTCGTTGAATATCTTTTTCACCATTTCGTCCGGCTGGCAGACGCAGACGTCATGTTCGCTCACAAAGATACAGGGGAAATTCTGTTCGGAGGAGATGCGTGCCAATGTCTGTACGTCGGCAGCGGGAATCGCGCTCTTGTAAATCACTTCTTCACCTACGAAACAATATCCGCCGTTCATGGTTATATAACCGTCTATTAATCCGCGGTCCTGCAAGGCAGAAAGGTTGTTGATGATAACTGCGGGGCGTCCCGTAGCGATAAAAATCCGAATGCCTTTGGCTTTGGCAGCGGCGATGGCTTCGATGGTGGTTTGGGGAATAGCATGGGTATTAAAACTCACTAAAGTGCCGTCGATGTCAAAAAACAGGGCTTTAATCATATAATTTCTATTTTACTTGGATGCAAAAGTACTCAAAAGTGAGGATATTTTGTACTTTTGTCTCCTAAAGAAATCGTAAATAGTCATTATACATTAATAAAATAATAAAAGCTGTTTTTGAACGCAGTTAAATCGCAAATGAAGAAGCATTCCTTAAAAGATTGGCTGATAGCTGTACGCCCCTGGTCGTTTCCGGCATCAGCAATGCCGGTGATTGTCACGCTGGCATATTTGTATTGGGCATACGGGGTAATAGAATGGGCGAACGGACTGTTAGGGTTGGTCGGTATTGTTATTTTCCACGCTTCGGGAAATGCGTGGAGTGATTATTTCGACTTTGAACGGGGAGTGGACAGGGTGGATACATTTGGCGTGAAGACCCTGACAAGCGGGCAATTCATACCATTGGAGATACGCAACCTGGCCATAGGCCTGATGGTGCCGGCGGTGATGGTCGGTCTTTGGCTGGTAGTCCGTACGGGGCTTCCCTTGTTGTGGATAGGTGTTTGTGGAGCTTTGTGTTCGCTGCTTTATCCGTGGCTGAAATACCGGGCTTTCGGAGATTTCGTTATTTTTGTAGCTTATGCCATACTTCCTACTTTGGGTATATCTTATATTACTATGGGGAAATTCCTGCCTGATGTATGGTTGATAATCGTTCCGGTGGGATTGATTACAGTAGCCATCCTGCATGCTAATAATACGCGTGATATAGGTACGGATGTAAGGGCCCGGATTAGTACTCTTGCTATGAGGCTTGGGGTGAAGACGGATATTTACCTATATATGTTCGAGGTGCTTTTTCCGTTTCTGTGGATCGCGGCTTGTGTAGCGTTGGGATATTTTCCGTGGTGGTCTTTACTGACGATAGTAGGAATTCTGCCTGCAATAGCCAATGCACGGACTATGTTGCGGTTGCCGAAAGAAGGGATTGGTGTCATATCCAATCTGGATGAAAAGACGGCGAAACTGCAACTCTTGTTCAGTTTATTGTTTACTGTTACATTCCTGATATAGTATGAAACGAATTATTATTCCTTTATTGATAGCTGCTTTCTTGTGGTTCTTTATGTTTTCTCCCTGGACAAGCGGAATATTCAATTTCTGGACGGCCATGAGCTTTTCGGCTATTGTGTTGATGAATATGGCTTTTGCGCTTCGTCCGCAGTGGTGGATAGAAGATGTGAAGTTCGATTGGAAGAATATTGCCGGAGGGGTGGGATTGGCTGTTGTTTTGTGGGGAGTATTCTGGTTGGGAGATAAGGCTTCCGCCTGGCTTTTCGACTTTGCCCGTCCGCAGGTGGAACTGATTTACGGAATGAAAAACGGTGAGAATCCTTGGTTACTCTCCATATTACTACTCATATTGATAGGTCCTGCCGAAGAAATCTTCTGGCGGGGATATGTGCAGAATGCACTTTCGAAGCGCTGGAGCCCGAATGTCGGTTTTATAGTGACAACATTAGTTTATGCATTGGTACATATCTGGTCGTTCAACTTTATGCTGGTGATGGCGGCGTTGGTGGTTGGTGCTATCTGGGGATTGGCTTACAGATTGTATCCGCAGAAATTGGGAGCATTGATTGTGTCGCATGCAGTGTGGGATGTGGCGGTATTTGTTGTGTTTCCGATTTAACATGGCTCTTTTGCGGTAATTTTTCATCCGCAGATGACACAGAATTACACGGATTTATAAATTGAAGTAAAAGAAATCTGCGTTATCCGCACTATCTGCGGATGAAGAATGAAATCTTGATTTACAGGAATATAGAATATAAAACAAACAGCAATGAAATACAATTTTGATGAAATCATTGAACGTCGTGGCACTAACTCGGTGAAGTGGGACGGTGTAAAGAATATCTGGGGGCGTGATGATTTGCTCCCTATGTGGGTGGCCGATATGGACTTCCGTACTCCGCCTTTCGTGATGGATGCTTTAAGAAAACGCCTGGAACATGAGGTGTTGGGATATACTTTTGCTTGTGAAGAGTGGTATACTTCTATTTGTACATGGCTTCACGACCGTCATCAGTGGGATATATCCCGAGAGATGCTGACATTCGTTCCGGGAATCGTTCGCGGGCAGGCTTTTGCCCTGCAATGTTTCACTAATCCGGGGGATAAGGTAATGGTGATGACTCCTGTTTATCATCCTTTCTTCTTGGTAACTGAACGTATGGGGCGTGAAGTGGTATATTCACCCTTGGAATTACAGGATGGACAATATCATATCAATTTTGAGCGTTTTCGTAAAGATTTGCAAGGTTGTAAAGTTCTGATTCTCTGTAATCCCCATAACCCCGGCGGACGTGTATGGACAGCAGAAGAGTTGAAAGAAATAGCGGCTATCTGTTATAGTAATGGAACATTTGTGATTTCTGATGAGATTCATGCCGATCTGACTTTGCCTCCTTATAAGCACCATCCGTTTGCTACGGTTTCCGAAGCAGCAGCATCGAACTCACTTGTCTTCATGGCTCCCAGTAAAGCATTCAATATGCCCGGATTGGGAAGCTCGTATGCGATTACTGTTGATAAGGATATTCGTGAACGTTTTCAGACCTTTATGGAGGCGGGTGAGTTTTCTGAAGGACATTTGCTTGCCTATATCGGTGCGGCAGCTGCTTACATGCATGGTGCAGAATGGTTGGAGCAAATGCTTGATTATATAAAAGGGAATATAGATTTTACAGAAGAATATCTGAAAGAACATATTCCGGGCATTGGCATGATACGCCCGCAAGCTTCTTATCTTGTTTTCCTGAATTGTCGGGCTTTGGGGCTGACACAGAAAGAATTAAACCGACTTTTTGCAGAGAAAGCACATCTGGCTCTGAATGACGGAACTATGTTTGGTCAACCGGGAGAGGGCTTTATGCGGTTGAATATCGGTTGTCCCCGTTCAGTGCTGAAGCAGGCTTTGCAGCAATTACGTGAGACTGTTGTGCAGTAATATCAAAAAGAAGAATCTATTTTTGTTGGCCGTACAGGTCTATACTACATGAAGAAACTCTTATATCTTTTTATTGTAAGTGGTATTCTGCTGTGTGCTTGCAGGCATACCGATAGTACTGCTTTGCTCCGCCAGGCGGATGCGGTGGTTTATGGTAATGCGGATAGTGCAATGAAACTCCTGTCGTTAATCAAGAATCCGGAGCGGTTGCCGTTCGAGGAAAAAATGTTGTATGGCTGGTTGCGTACATTTGCACATAATGTACGGGGAGCCTCCATGGCGGAAGACTCCCTGATTTTGCCGGCATTTCATTATTTTGTCGCCGGTCCGGACACGGTAAAGATGCTGAATTCATTCGTGTTGAAATCCAAATATTTATATTGGCAGAAAAAGCATGAAGAGGCTATGGCTGTACTGGATAGTGGTATTGCGGCGGCTACGGCATGTAGAGATACTTATCTGATGGTCAATATGCTTTCTGAGAAAGCAAACAGGTATGTGTACGTTGAGAAGGATTATAAAAAGGCAATAGAAGCACATCTCAGAGCGATTGCCATTCGTGAAGATGAAGGCCTGTGCTATTCTTTGGGTATTGCCATGGGATTACAGGGAAATGATTCGGCTTCTTACTATATGGACCGAAGCATTGAACTGGTGGAGAAAAAGAAAGATACGATGCGCTTGGTGCATTATCTGCGAAACTATGCACAGTTATTGTCCTATATAAATGATTATAAAAGGTCGGCAGAAGTGTCAAAACGCCTGCGGAATTTAGCGTCTGATGAAGAACAGGTTGCCATGACTGACTTGGTGCTGACGGAATGTTTCCTGAAAATGGGAGAGTTGGATTCAGCCCAATACTACCTCGATCAGGGCAGAGCGCTATTTGGCCACCGGGAGAAGTTTTTAACTACAGAAAATATGATGACTTATTATCAGGGACTGATAGATTATACACGTCATCGTACATTTGATTTCCTGAAGGTGATGCGTTATAATGATTCTGTCCACAATGCCCTTTATGCCTTGCAAAGTACCATTCGGTGGAAGGATGAAAGTAAGGAATCACTTTCGAATGCCAATTTGCAGCTGACGGTAGAGCGGCAGGAAGCGCAACTGACGCTGTTAGCTTGTTTGCTGTTACTGGTTGTTACGGGTGGTGGTGCCTTTTTTTATATCCGGGCTCGTCGTCATCGTCTGATTGAGGCAGAAGAGCGAATCGAAACACTGAACCGCTTGCTGGCAGATGCTACGAAGGGAGACAGTGAACCGGGGACTGCCGGAAATGTCAATCAGGAAGTGGAAGACGGACAGTTTTTCCGAAAAATACTTTTGCAACAGTTGGGCATTATTCGTTTGGTCGCTACGCAGCCTACATCACAAAATCAAGAACTACTTCGCCGCATATCCGGCATTACGAACCGGGAGTTACCCGTAGAAAGTCTTTTGGTATGGGAGGATTTGTATCCCGTGATCGATCGTATATACGATGGCTTTTATACTCAAATGAACAGATGTTTTGGTTCTGTACTGATAGATAAAGAACAGCAGCTCTGCTGTCTGCTTTGTGCAGAGTTCTCTACAAAAGAGATTAGTGTAGTGACGCAGCAAAGCATTCCGACTATTTATCAGCGGAAGACGAATATCCGGAAGAAGCTGGGAATGGGGGAGAAGGAGGACATAGTGGAATTCATATTAGAAAGATAATCCGATTATTCGGATTCTCCGATTTTTTTATCTTCTTCTTTATCTTCGCTCTGTTTGTCAAAAAAACGTTTAGCGCTCAATGGGGTAATTACGCTTCGCCAGTCTTTGCTTCCAATTCTTGGCGAGCAACAAAAGCTACATTTCCTCCTTCTGCTGCACATTGTTGGTTTTCCTCAAATGATTGCGGATCTTTTGCTTTCGTTATACTCGTTGTTGATAACTCTGCCAGCATATCTTTTGCTGATTTACCGGTCCACGCTTGATAAATTATATCTGTTAGTGTTGCATATTGTACTCCTTCCTTTACATTATGTTCTTTCTATTGATCTGTCAAATCTTTACGAATTTCAATACTCTTTAAACGCTGATTTATCCAATTATCAGAATAGCCTAACCACTTATAGTCAAGTAAAGCCTGATTTATTGAACGTTCAGGATCTTGTATCTGGTTTACTCTTTCTGCGGCGACCTGTGCCATCCATTGTTTAAAAGGTTCAGCTTTAGGTGAAGGAATTGATTGTATGATACGAAATATGCCTTCTGCATTAGCAAAGTTGACTTTTTGTTTACCACCCGCAGTCTGAATAGAAAGGGGGGTGACAATTTGTCCCCACCCTTTGGCAAGCATTTCGTCTCTTTTCTTCATTTTTTTGATATAATCGGTAGGATTAACAGTATCTGTTAATGAACTAATAACGTCTATAATACAAAAATACCATTCTTCAGTTTCATCATCCCATATAGAACGGACTTTCTTATCTTCAAATAACTTTATAGCGTTGGTTTTCGTCATTGCTTATTTATTTATGGAAACAGAATTCTATAACAGTTTACAACTGTTACTCTTTTTCAATAGAGGTCACAAGGAAAACATTCTTTATTATTACATATAGATATCATATAGACCTTAAAAAGATTAATATAGAGAAGTGAAAGTGTAATGTACTTGTAATTAGGTGTATAAATGTGGAAAATATAGAACTTTTATATCCCGATATAGAGTGTTTGAGACATGTTTCACCCCTAACTTTGCATCAGGTAAAAACGAAAAGTGAAACATTTAAATCAATCGAACGATGAAAGCAAATTCAATGAAGACTATCGGGAAAAGACTAACATTCTTAATCCTTATCATGTGTGTGGCAGTTTCTATTTCTGCTCAAAGTTATCAACTCTCCGGTTGCGTACAGGACGAAAACAATCAGCCGGTGGAAGTAGCAAACATTCTGTTGAAACAGGCTAAAGACAGTACTTATCTTACGGGTATGCTGACGGATGCACAAGGGTGTTTTACCTTTACTCAACCTAAAGGGGAATATCTGTTACATATTACTCTGATAGGTTGTGAAGATATCTATTTGCCCGTCTCCCTACAGGGAAATAAGAATATAGGTATGCTCACCCTGAAATCCTCTTCTACCTTTTTGAATGAAGTAACCGTTACGGCAGCCCGTCCGGTAATCAAGCGCCTGGTAGACAGAGTTGTTTTTGATACACATAATGCCATTGCTACTGCCGGGGGAAATGCACTCGACCTTTTGCGTGAAGTGCCCGGTTTGCGCGTTGGGCAGAACAGTATTGATATCATAGGTAAAGGAGGCGTGAAGATATATATCAATGATCGTGAAACGAAACTTTCAGGTGACGAGTTGATTGACTATCTCCGTTCTTATGACGCCTCTCAGATACAGAAAGTGGAAGTAATCACTACTCCGCCGTCCAAATATGATGCGGCTGGTAATGCAGGTATTATCAATATACGCCTGAAGTCACGCCCTAAAGATTATCTGGGAGGTACGGTATCTGCTTCTTATAATGCAGGCGAAAAGGAAAATTACGGTTATGGTGGTGTAAACCTGAACATCAGTAAAGGTCGTGTATCTTCCTTTATCAATGCAGGTACTACGCAAGGCAACTATGAGACCCGCGAGGCGAATCGTCGCTATTTTGCCCTGAATACTTGGGATGGACGTACGGATTATAAGAAATACATGCAGAGTTATTATGGCCAGGCAGGTGTGGACTTTGCTCTGGAACGCAACTGGACGTTAGGTTTGCAAGCCGTTTACAATCACAACAACCCTAAAGATTCCAAAGCAGTTTCTATTACGGAAGTTTATGATGTGGCTACTGCCCGTCTGGACTCTCTCTTATTCTCTGACAGTGAAGAAGGAACTAAAGCCGACCGCATCAATTTGAATTTCCATACCGATAAGTCCTGGGGTGATAAGGGTAAAAAGATGACCTGGGATGTGGATTATCTGTATGATAAGAGGGATGGCCACATGGGATTCCTGTCTGACACTCAGACCCCTGATGGTGTAACCATACCCGGAACCAATTTCGATTACAGTTATTTGCAAAACCGCAAAGTAGATGTATTCTCTTCTGCACTCGACTTTACACTTCCGTTTGAGAAGTATAAGGTGACCGCAGGTGCCAAGGTTTCTTTCACGAATACCCGTAACCGTATCAATTATGATACTTCGGACCCGACACTGGTGCAGGACGACTACTTCCACTATAAAGAACAAATCTATGCTCTTTACGCTGACTATAACCGCGCGTTTGGCAAGCAGTTCTCCATGCAGCTGGGTTTGCGTATGGAACACACCCGTACTACCGGTATCT
>ERZ791724.1442-NODE-1442-length-13091-cov-2.062059_pt1 | contig 13091 bp, 9 predicted proteins | sample MGYA00510044_ERZ791724 | MGnify/ENA primary metagenome ERZ791724 (study PRJEB30046, sample SAMN00715140) | human gut metagenome | study: EMG produced TPA metagenomics assembly of the A metagenome-wide association study of gut microbiota in type 2... | reverse complement strand
TTTGCTCAGAAGCCCAGCGGAATGCCCGGCGAACAGGAACATCATATTTCGTCTGCACCGTTTTTCTTTTCATAAACCTATAAAATCACAACTTGTGAGAGGACGCTTATATCTGCCCTTCACGCCCTAGGAAAGCACCACAAAATCTGCTGCTCCACGGTAAGTTAAACTCCGATTATTTAAACAGATTTTTGAAGAACTCCCCAATCGCACTAAAGATATTTCCAAAGAAATTACCAATAGATGCCATGATTCCGGATGAACTTCCTCCATTTTTAAAGGAATTGTAAAGAGATGCTGCGTAATCCACCAGTCCACTTAAATCAATTCCCAGAGAAGTGATTTTCAAAAGAAGATCTACGATTTTCTGTCTCTCATCATCAGATAAAGTGACGCCATATTTATCACAGGCTTCATCAATTGCTTCGTTGATACTCTTCTCGTCAGTCAGTCCTTTTTCTGCGATCAGGGACTTGATGTAAGCAATAAACTCCTCCACTTCCTGATCGGTCAGACCCTGAATGGAAGCTTCCAGTTCTCCGGTGACAACAAGTTCATTTAACGCTGCATCTACAACGTTATCCTGTACTGCTTCCCCGGTCATTGCCTCATATGCCTCAAAGATTCCAACCAGTGCAGCGGTTCCGGAGATTGGCTTTGGGCCTGCAACGATGATATCTGCATCTGTAATTCCAGCAGTTGTCAGCGCATTTTTGTACATACCAACGGTACAGTATGTGATATTGTTCGTAGAAATGTTTAATCCATTTCCTTTTTTACGCTTTACGATCACGACAGAAGACCAGGACTTGCTTCCGATTTTGGAAGAATCCACATAGGAATCGAGGTACTGGTGCTCCTGTGCATTTGTAACGTAAGTGACGTTATAATTTGCAAGATTGGCAGGATCGATTCCCATAAGGGATAATACGATATTTTTCTGGTCATCAGACAGATCTGCGCCGAGTGCCAGATAAGGTTTATCATCTTTCTTAATCTCAACTTTATCGTTATTCTCATCCACAATGACATCTCCAGTCACATTTTCTGTGGATTTTTTATCATCCTCTACCGTTACCCCGCCTGTGACATTATCGGTTGTGCCACTGGTGGAAGTATTTGTGCTGTCGGAATTTGTTGTTGTACTGCTCTGTGCATCTGAAGCAGAATTATTTGTTGTGCTGTTCTGTGCATCTGAAGCAGAAGTATTTGTTGTGCTGCTCTGTGCATCCGAAGCAGAATTATTTGTTGTGCTGTTCTTCGTATCTGAAGCAGAGCTGTTTTGTGTAGTTGTAGTTCCGGTTGAACCAGCATTGGTATCTGTACCTGTTGTGCTGCTGTCATTCTGCGTTGCCGCCTGATTCTCCGACTGTGTTGTCTGGGAATCACCGGATGTGGCATTGCCTGCCTCCTGCCCTGCGGTGTTCTGCGCAGAAGCATCTGCTGCAAATGATGTTACATGTGTTGGTATCATCATCACTGCTGCTAAAATAATTGCTGCAATTCTCTTTGTCATTCTCTTTCTCTTCACTTTTTTTCCCTCTCTTTTTATTTACGTATCGATCCGCACTCTCATCCATGCAAGAAGATCTGCATACACTTTATCGCGGTCTGTCTCATTTAAAATTTCATGTCTGTCATTTTCGTAAAGCTTATATGTAATGTCCAGAGAACCTGCCTCTTTGAATAGATCATACACTTTTTTCACGCCGACACCATTATCTCCCACCGGATCATCCTGACCGGATACAATAAAAATTGGAAGCTTGTTTGGCACTTTCTTCACATTTTCCAACTGATTATCGTAGAGAACCGCTTCCATCAGCCCCAGATAGCCATTTAATGTAAACTTGAACGTACACCGCGGTTCGTTATAATAGAATTTTACAATATCCTCATCTTTTGTAAGCCAGCTGTTGGAAGGTGTTTTTCCGGAAAGATCATATTTCTTATATGGTCCGCCAAACGACAGCGATTCTACCAGTTTGCTTCTGTGATGCCAGCCAAAAATTTTTGCAAGAAATTTGCACACGCTGATTCCAAGTTTGGTCGTATTGTCCGGCACACAACCGGTTCCCATAATGATCGCCCCTCTTAAATCATCATTGTAAACGGTGAGGTATTTCCGAAGCATATAAGATCCCATACTGTGTCCCATCATAAAATAAGGAACACCCGGATTTTCTTTCTGAACCATTGTGCGCAGTGTATGCATGTCTGCGATCACCGTGTCACTCGGATTTTCCGCAAAATATCCCCAGTCATCTTTGGATGCTACGGAATCCCCATGTCCTAAATGGTCATGTCCCACCACCATGAAAGCATTCTTAGTTAAAAAATCAGCAAATGGTCTGTAACGCTCCACAAACTCTATCATGCCATGTGTGATCTGTAAAATTGCCTCATACTTTCCATCTTCCGGAATCCATCTGACTGCATGGATGGTTGTTTTGCCATCCGCTGATAAAAATGTAAACTTCTCCTCTTTTGCCATACTTTTCCCCTCTCTTTTTCATGATTATATATTAGATATATTTTAAAACCTGTGGCTTCTTTATTCTGTCTGGACGAAACGATGGACTTCCTCCACATTACGTTCTAATTCATCCGCGCATTCTTTGTGCTCTTTCCACTCCTGACGCAGTGTTTCCGCTTTGGATAACACTCTGCTCTGCACTTCGAAAAATTCATTTTCACCCTGACAGAGACTTTCTAATATTTCTTCAATATCGGTTTCTTCTTCCACATTTTCATGATCTGTTTCCGCCACCTCTGTGTCTCTGCTTTCCAGAAGTTTTACCATGGCGCTGTTATTTTCTTTTAAAAGATCATTTAACAACTGGATCTGTTTCTCTGCCGCTGTGGCAGTTTCCTCAAAACCACTGATTTTCGTAAGCACATCCGCAACTGCCGAAGTATACTGTTCTGCATTCACACGCACTTCCTCTGCCGCTGTCACAAATTTTCTTCCGTCTTCTCCCATGCGTCCTGCTTCAATTGCTGCGCCAAGTGCCAGAACTCCCATATTCTGTGAGATATCTGCCAGTTTCTTTAACGCATCCCCAACAGACTTTCTCTCCTGACAATATGCCTCATAAAATGATGCAATCTCCTTCATTGGTGTTGTGACATGCTTGTTCTGCTCTACAACTCTGGCTATTTCCCCGTGTTCATCCTTCATCTGACGGCGGAGTTCTTCTTTTTCCTGCTGCAGTCTTGTATTCTGCTCATTCTTTTTCATAAGCTGCTGTTTCAACAGTACGGTCTGTCCTGAATTTGCCTCTGAACACTCCTTTAACAGTTCCAATTCCTCTGAAACCGCCGTGATTGTCTCATCCAGTTCCGTTTTTGAGATCGTCATCTGTACCAATGTCTCTTCTGCGCTGTCTTTTGCTTTTGCAATATTAGAAATCTGCTCCTGCAGACGGTTCTGTTTTTCCCGTAATGCCAGAAGTTCCTCTTCCAGTTCTTTTGCTTTTTTTCCACCAAACATATGCCATCCTCCAGCTTTTACTGATAATTTCGAATGATAACCTGTACGCTTTCCACTCCATTATACTCGTTAATCTCCGGATAGTACACAATCATTATCCTCAATTTGTTTATCTGACCGCGAAAAGCTTTTTCCACTTCCGCACTTCCATACTTTTCTGCATAATATGCTTTGAACGCCTCAATATCACCAAAATAGACTGCCGATACCGCCTCTCCCGCGGCTGTCACCAGGTTCAGCCGCAACACATTCTGATTTTTTCCGACCACAAAAGCCTTTGTGATACTCAGGTTTTTGTCGGCAAACTGTGGTTTGATATTGGCTTTTCCAAAAGGCTCTAACACTGCAAATTCCCGGATAAGACCGGCATCCGCATACGCTGCTGGCATCGGAATATCAATTTTGATCTTCGGAATCAGGTCATCCTCCGTGAGATTTGCACAGGCATTGATTTTTTCACGGAACTTATCCACGTTTTCTTCCGGAAGAGATAATCCTGCCGCCATCGGATGTCCGCCGAATTTTTCCAGAAGTTCCCTGCACTTACATAGTTCCTCATACATGGAGTACTCCTCGATGGAACGCCCGGAGCCCTTCACGCCCTCCTCCGCCTTCGTCAGCACAAATACCGGCTTATGATAAGCCTCCCGGATACGCCCTGCAATGATTCCTGCAAGACTTTCGTGCACCTGTGGCAGATAAATGACAAGCACTTTATCCGACATGTAATGTTCCTCCACCACACGTTTTGCCTCCTCGACGCCATCTGCTGTCATATCTTTGCGCTGCTGGTTTAACTCCACAAGCTCCCTTGCCGTTTTTGCTGCCTCTTCCTCTCCCTGTAAAAAAAGAGACAGAGACAGTTTTGCTGTATCAAGTCTGCCACTCGCATTGATGCACGGTCCTAACACAAAACCAAAATGATATGCATTGATCTGCTCCGGTTCTAAATGATTCTGAAAGATCAGGGCGCGCATCCCCGGATTTTTTGTGCGGTGAATGCGGTTTAATCCCTCTTTCACCAAAATGCGGTTTTCGTCTGTCAGATCCATGACATCGCCAACGGTTGCAAATGCGACATTTTCCAGAAATTCATAGGTTTCTTCCAGGGCAAAACCCATTTTTTCATACAATACCTGCAGCACTTTCCATGCGACTGCTGCTCCACATAACTCTTTAAAAGGATACGCACATTCCTGCTGCTTTGGATTCACGATTGCATCTGCGTTGCTGCGAAGGAACTGCTTTTCCCCGTTCTCCTCTGTATAGGGAATCTCGTGGTGATCGGTCACTAACACGGTCATCCCAAGTTCTTTGGCATGCGCAATCTCTGAGATTGCAGCAATTCCGTTATCGCACGTAAGAATGGTATCCATTCCGTCTCTTTTTGCCTGATCGATCAGATTCTCATTGATTCCATAGCCATCCTTCATGCGGTCTGGAATCTGCGTGGAAACATTTCCACCACAGTGTTTAATTCCCCGGTATAAAATATAGGTTGACATAACTCCATCTATATCATAGTCGCCGATAATACGGATCGGCTTTTGCTCTTCTATTTTAACTTTTAAAATATCTGTCAAACGATCTGCATCTTTCAATAAATGTGGATCGTATAAATCCTTTAAACTTCCATTCAGATATCTTTCAAATGCCGCCTCCCCGATCACCTCACGGTTTCGGATAAGACGCGCTGTGACAGGGCTAATCCCGAACTCTTTTCCAAGCTTTTCAAAATCAGCCCCCTTGTTGATTACAAACCATTTTTCCATGTAACACCTGCTGCCTGTTTTTTCTTATGAATTTATCTTTTAATAATGCACTTCCATCAGCATCAGTCCACATGCCGGTGCTGTATAGCCTGCGTTCTCCCGGTTTTTGCTCTCTAAGATCTGTGACAGCTCCTCCGGCGCTCTCCTGCCATCCCCGACCTCGATCAGCGTACCCGTCAGGATCCGCACCATATTTTGCAAAAATCCATTGCCCCGGTAATCGATCCAGAGATCATTCCCTTTCTTCGTAAAATTGATCTCATAAATTGTGCGGACTGCCGTTTTTTTCATTTTCTTATTTCCGCAAAATGAAGTAAAATCATGTGTTCCGATCAGATAGGAAGCGGCTTCTTTCATGCTCTCCACATCGAGTATTTTCTCATACTGGTACTCATATTTCCGCTCGAAAACATCCGAGATCTCTCCCATATGGATGTGATAGCGGTAGGTCTTTTTCTTTGCGGCGTAACGGCTGTGAAAACGCTCGTCCACCTGCTCAATCGCAATGACTGCAATGTCATCCGGCAGATAATGATTCAGATAGGACATGATCTTTCCCTCCGTAAAATGCTCCTCAATATGAAAATTTGCCACCTGGCCTTTGGCATGCACGCCCGCATCCGTTCTCCCCGAACCAATGACTTCCACCGCGTGTCCTGCCATCTGTCCCAGCACTGCTTCTATTTTTCCCTGAATGGTCAGACCGGTGCTGTTCTGCCCCTGCCAGCCCTTGTATCTTGTCCCATCATACTGGATTGTGATTTTATAGTTGTTCATACTTTTTATCCCTGCTTTACTGCAATTTAAACTGTCTTTTAGTTTAACACATTTTCTACTCAAATCCTAGTCTGCGATCTGTCCTGAAACGTTTTTGTGCCGGGGAACTGAAAAATACCAATCCCCCGGCACATTTACTCTGCATTTTATACCAGTTCTGCAATCCTTGTCACCGCAACGTAGATCTCCGATATTTTATACCAGGTACGGTAATCTACCACTCCCGTCACAGGCAAGCCAAAAATAGACTGGAATTTTTCTACTGCTGCCCTCGTTGCCTCTCCGTAAATCCCATCCGGTGTGATCGTCGGGATTGCCGGATAAGCCTGCGAGATTCTCGCTAACTGTTCCTGGATCTGCCGGACCTTATCTCCGGCAGCTCCCACTTCCAGATTATACCGCGGCCAGGATGCCGGGATACCGGAAATCTCCTCCGCTGTATTGATAAACATATTATCACCATAATAATAACGGAGAATTTCTATCGTTTCGTAGTTCTGATCCCCAAGATATTTGCTTCCCCACTGGCTCAGCCAGTTGCTGCACGTCACGCGCTGTCCGTCACAATACTGCGTCAGGATTGGCTGTCTCACATTCGGTCTGGAAAGATAATTCTGGAACATTTCCTCTACCACATCCGAGATACTCTGGAAAATATTTCTTCCATATACAAATTTCTGGTCATAAGCAGTGGATGTTGTGATGGTGAAGTTATAGCCTTTGTTCCGGTACCATTCCGTGTAAACCCTGTTTAATGTAAAGGACATGATCGCAAGGATATTGGCACGCAGCGTGCTGTCCGGCCACGTGCTGTATATCTCGCTGGATGCCACATTTTTGATGTAATCCCGGTAACGGACATAATAATTTGCCGCATTGGGATCCGATGGCGGTCCGTCATGAACAACGACAAATTCCGGGATCACCACTTTACTCAGCACGATCTCCCCTGAGTCGGAGACAGGCTTGATCTCGGACTCTGCTATTTTTGCCGGGAAATTGCCAAACAACGTATTGACCGGAATCACAATGGAATCTATTTGATTTTCTTCCTCATTTTCTTCCGCCATTCGCACCTGTTGCAATGCGAGCTGCTCTGAAAAAACCTGAACGCCCGAAATACTGACGGGACGATATCCCGGTGCGGTAACTTTGACTGTATATTGGGCAAATGGTTGATTTTCGGAGGGTTCCATCGAGTATTCAAGCGGAGGCGCATCAAGCGTAAGTTTTTCCGACATTCCCGAATCATCCGCGCTTACCTCCTCCACCGTGGAATCCGGATCTCCAGAATAGGAAATGGTGATTCTTGCTCCCTCAATCGGTCTTCTGGTCCGGTTTGTAAGTACTTCTACTTTGAGGCTTCCTTTATCTACAGCCTCTGTCTGGGCATATTTGATATCTGGCATGAACAACCTCTTCATACATTTCCTTATATTATATGCTCAGACATGCAATCCTGTTCTGTTTCCTGTGCAAAACATTCGATTTCCCAACTTCTCAATTTTTATTTCCGTTCTTTATCCAAATCCCCCAAAACTTAATTCTTACTCTACCGTAACTACCTTCGCCAGATTTCTTGGCTTATCAACATCAAATCCCTTATCGGATGACACGTAATATGCTAAAAGCTGTAATGCAACCGATGCAGGTAAAACCATAAATTCATCCTGCATATCTGGAAGCTTGATCACCTGATATTCGGTATCAAGATCACCGGAAAGTGCCTCTTTGATAAATAATACAATATCTGCACCTCTGGATTTTACTTCCTTAATATTGGAAAGTTCTTTTGACATGAGTTTTTCCTGTGTTACCGTTGCAACAACTGGTGTGTTAGTCGTAATCAGTGCAATTGGTCCGTGTTTTAATTCGCCGGAGGCATAAGCCTCAGAGTGAATATAAGAAACCTCTTTCAGTTTCAATGATCCTTCCAGTAAAATAGAGTAATCCAGTCCACGTCCGATCATAAACAGATCCTTTGCTTCCAGAATCTTCTTTGCGATCACATGGATGTCACGTCTTTTCTCCAATACTTTCTGCATCACTTCCGGAACACGCTCTAATTCTGCGATAAAGCTCTTTGTCTGCTCCTCTGTGTAGACACCTCGCAATAATGCCATTTTTGCAACCACAAGATAAAATACGGAAAGCTGTGTTGTGTAAGCTTTTGTACTTGCCACTGCAATTTCAGGTCCTGCTGCGGTGTATAACACATAATCACTTTCTCTTGCAATGGAAGAACCTTTTACGTTGATAACGGATAAACATTTTGCGCCCTGTCTCTTCGCATATTTTAATGCTTCCAAGGTATCAATTGTCTCACCGGACTGTGATACTGCGATCACCAATGTTTTCTCATCAATGACCGGATCGGAATACATAAACTCTGATGCAAGTTCTACGTCCATCTGCACATGAACGATAGATTTTACCAGAGCCTGTGCCACAAGTCCCGCATGCATGGCTGTTCCGCATGCTACCACACAAATTCTGTCACAGTCTGTAAAAAGAGAATCCGGCACACCATCCGAAGTAAAATCAGGCAGACCGTTCACGATACGGTCTTTGATCGTATTCTTGATTGCTTCCGGCTGCTCCATAATCTCTTTTTCCATATAAAATGGATAACCATTCTTTCCCGCGCTGTTCAACTCCCAGTCAACGGACAAAAATTCTGGTTCTACCACATTGTCATTTAAATCCGTAAGTACCACATGATCTTTGTGCAACTCTAAAATGTGATATTCCGGTACAACAAAGTATTCATTTGTAAAACGGCAGAGTGCAGTCAGATCTGATGCAAGCATTGCTCCCTCTTTGCATATGGTTGCAACGATCGGGCTGATATTCCGGATCGAGTAGATCACATCCGGCTGATCTTCAAACAGGATCACAAGCGCAAAGGTACCCTTTAATTTACTCACTGTTTTTTTGATCGCTTCCTTTGGATCTCCCTTGTAATAATGATTTAATAATGCAGCCGCAACTTCACTATCTGTTTCAGAATGAAGGATTTCCTGCAAATCGTAATCAGCGATCAGCTCACGATAGTTTTCGATGATCCCGTTATGAACCAGAGTCACTTTTCCCTGCTGATGCGGATGTGCATTCTGATCCGTAACTCCACCGTGAGTTGCCCATCTTGTATGTCCGATACCGCAGGTAGACAAAATCTTCTTCGAATCACAAATTGCTCTTAAATCACTTACTCTTCCGGCACATTTATAAACATTTGTCACATGGGAAGTTTCGTCTTTCACTGCAATACCCGCACTGTCATATCCACGATACTCTAATAATTCCAACGCATCTAATAAAACATCTTTTACGTTTTCACTGCCTGTATAACCTATAATTCCACACATATTAAATTTCCTCTTCTTTTCTATTTAAAATTTAAATCATATTCGAATTCAATTGTCCCATTATACCGTATTTGTTTTGCAGTCACCTGCATATTTGCCGGCATATCTCGCACTGGGAAGTACGAAAGGGCGTCCGCCGAATTTTCGATAACCCTTTTCCTCGTTAACCTGTGTATGGTCGTCCTCACAGGTACATGGCGCTAGAAGAGAAACCTAAATGTCTGCAATCAGTCACAGACAGGATCGCATATCTGAAAATATAAACCTTATTCGATTATCAATGTGCTATATATATTGTAAATGCCTTCATAAATGCTGCTACATCTATGAAGGCATCTATAACATGATTACTATACTATGATATGTGAAAAATGTCCAGAAGTTATTTTACTTCTACTGTCCAGCCATATTTATCCGGGATTCTTCCCCACTGGATACCGGTTAAGGTATCATATAATTTCTGTGTCAGTTCACCGATCTCAAAGTTGTTGACTGTCACAACATCATCTTTGTAACGAAGTTCTCCAACTGGTGAGATAACGGCTGCTGTACCTGTACCAAATACCTCTTCCAATGTACCGTCATGTCCGGCTTTCATCAGATCATCTACGGAAAGTCTTGTCTCATTTACTTTGTAACCCCAGTCACGAAGCAGATGGATCATGGAATCTCTTGTAACACCCGGAAGAACGGTTCCTTCGATCGGTGCTGTGTAGATTTCACCGGCAATCTTGAACATGATGTTCATGGTTCCAACTTCCTCTACATATTTACGATGCTCACCGTCTAACCAGAGAACCTGTGCATAACCAAGTTTTTCTGCTTTCACCTGTCCCAGAATAGAACCTGCGTAGTTACCACCACATTTTGTAAAGCCTGTACCACCTTTTACTGCACGGACAAGTTCATCCTCAACCAGAATCTTAACCGGGTTAAGACCTGCTGCATAGTAAGCACCTACCGGGCAGCAGATAATCATAAACTTGTATGCGTTTGCCATATGTACGCCGAGTGCTGCTTCTGTTGCAAACATAAATGGTCTGATATAAAGTGAAGTGTTTGGTTCAGATGGAACCCAGTCAGCTTCTACTTTTACAAGTGCTTCCACTGCTTCGACAAACATATCAACTGGGAATTCCGGCATGCAAAGTCTTGCGTTGGAATTGATCATTCTCTTTGCGTTCATCTCTGGACGGAACAGCTGGATTTTTCCTTCTGCTGTACGGTATGCTTTCATACCTTCAAATGTTTCCTGTGCATAGTGAAGTGTCACACATGCCGGATCCATTGTGATAGGTCCTTCCGGAACGATTCTTGCATCTTTCCATCCGTCTTCTTTTGTCCAATCCATGACAAACATGTAATCTGTCATATACTTACCAAAACCAAGATTCTTCTGGTCTGGTTTCTCCTTTAATACCGGTCTTTTTTCAAATCTGATATCCATAATATCCTCCTTGTTTGCGAAGCAAATGCGACTGTCCTTACAGGAGCAGAGGATTTGGCCTCCTTTTCCCATTACACTTTTGGGAAATTAACTTTGACAACCATTATGATACTTTCTTTTTTTCATGTCAAGATTATTCCGAAGCCTTATGTTATGTATAACTATTAGTTATTATCTGTTTTATTTTCTATAACCTGATTTTATTTTCTTTTTCAAGTGACTTTTCCACTCTCCTGTAATATAATAAAACTACCTAAAAAAATTATGAGAGGTGATCCCTATGCATACATTTCAGCCAATTCCAGTTGATATGCTGGACATGAATCCATTTACGAAAATCGGCAAAGAATGGGCACTGCTCACAGCCGGAAATAAACAGGAATCCAATACAATGACCATTAGCTGGGGCGGTGTTGGTGTTTTATGGGGCAAAAATGTTGTCTATGTTTTTGTCCGTGATTCCAGATATACCAAGGAACTGATCGATGCGGGAGACTTTTTCTCCCTTACATTTGTAAGTGACCAGTACCGCGATGCCTTGAATTACTGTGGCTCCCATTCCGGCCGGAACGAGGATAAGATTGCAAACGCAGGGCTTACCGTGGACTACCGGCATGGAATCCCATACATTGATGAGGGAAATCTTGTTTTGGTCTGTGAAAAAATGTCTGCTACCAGAATCACGGATGATTCCTTCCTCGATTCCGAGATTGCTGACAAATGGTACAAAGACGGCGATATGCACACCATGTACGTTGGTCAGATCATTGATGTGCTCGCAAGATGATCATTTCTGCTAAACTCTTATTTTTTTGCAAAACGCTGCATTCCTAAACCACAAAAGCCTCCCGGCAAAAATGATCCGGATTGCCTTTCATCGCAATTCCCACATTTTTATCGGGAGGCTTTTTTACTCATGAAGCAGATAACCACTTCTTATTCAACAAAAAAATTTATTTTATTTCAATGGATATTTCTCTGTCAAAGATTTCACGATCGCCTTTGCCTTGTCAGCTGCCGGCTCACCCTCTTTGATCATCATTGCGATCGCCTCTGCGATCTGATCCATATCAGCCGTGTTTAATCCGCGGGAAGTTACCGCCGGAGTTCCAAGACGTACACCACTTGTCACAAATGGAGATTTCGGGTCGTTTGGAATGGTATTCTTATTGCAGGTAATGTTGACGGAATCCAGAAGTTTCTCAACTGCTTTTCCGGTAAGATCATAATTGGTCAGATCTACGAGCATGAGGTGATTGTCTGTTCCACCGGATACGATCTTAATTCCACGATCCATCAGTCCCTTGCAGAGTGCCTGTGCGTTGTCAATAATATTCTGCTGGTAAACCTTAAATTCCGGCTGCAATGCCTCTTTGAAGCAGACTGCCTTAGCTGCGATCACATGCATCAGTGGTCCGCCCTGAATACCCGGGAAGATTGCTTTGTTAAAGTTATACTTGTCCGCAACTTCCTGACTGCTCAAAATCATTCCGCCTCTCGGTCCGCGCAATGTCTTGTGTGTCGTGGTCGTCACAACGTGTGCATATGGAATTGGGCTTGGATGAAGTCCTGCTGCCACAAGTCCTGCAATATGTGCCATATCAACCATGAGCACTGCACCACATGCGTCTGCGATCTCACGGAATTTCTTGAAATCAATAGTTCTCGCATAAGCGGATGCTCCTGCAATGATCATTTTCGGTTTACATTCCATTGCAATCTCTTCCACTTTATCATAATCAATAAATCCCTCATCATTGACACCATATGGTACTACATGGAAATAGCTTCCGGAAAAATTGACCGGAGAACCATGTGTCAGATGTCCGCCATGGTCTAAGTTCATTCCCATGATCGTATCACCCGGTTTTAAAATTGCAAACTGTACCGCCATATTTGCCTGCGCACCGGAATGTGGCTGCACATTGACATACTCACACCCAAATAATTCTTTTGCGCGCTTTCTTGCCAGTTCTTCCACAACGTCCACGCACTCACAGCCACCGTAATATCTCTTTCCCGGATAACCTTCCGCATATTTATTCGTCAGGACACTTCCCATTGCAGACATAACCGCCGGGCTCACCCAGTTTTCCGATGCGATCAGCTCAATGTGGCTGTTTTGTCTGTCAAACTCTGCAGTGATCGCTGCTGCAATTTCAGGATCTACTGCCTGTATATCTTCCAGTGTATACATAATATTCTCCTTTTCAACTCTTTTTTCCCATTATACC
>ERZ791724.1440-NODE-1440-length-13123-cov-2.749005_pt1 | contig 13123 bp, 10 predicted proteins | sample MGYA00510044_ERZ791724 | MGnify/ENA primary metagenome ERZ791724 (study PRJEB30046, sample SAMN00715140) | human gut metagenome | study: EMG produced TPA metagenomics assembly of the A metagenome-wide association study of gut microbiota in type 2... | reverse complement strand
CTGCGCAGACCGCAAGCGGCAGCTTTGATTTTGACTACGGTATCATCACCAACAAGGTGCAGCTTAAAACCATCGAGAAAGTGGACGGCGCGACCATCGAGATTGAACCCATCACCAAAAGCGGTACTATTGACGGCGGCACATGGAATATTTCTCCCGCAGATAAACAGAGCGTTACCACTGCTGGCCACACCAACGATGACAATTTTCAAAACAATGGCGGTGCTGCATCCGCAAGTTGGACGCTGCACTACTCCGTAAGCAAAACCACCGACAGCCGCAGCGGGCGAGTAGGTCCCTACACCACGCAGGATGAAGCCGATGCAGCCGCCGACAGCGCCCGCGATGCTGCGATTGCCGAGTTGCAGGGCGAGGCCCAGCGCATGGTGGACAATGCGGTTGCATCTGCAAAGGCAGAACTGGCGAACGTCAAATTCCGCTATGAGGAAGTGGGTGTTCCTTACGGTTTTGAAATGTATTGGGGCAGCAATGGCAGCAACCAGACCATTTCTGTACCGGCCAATTCCAACAATGCTTATCAGATGAAAAACGATGAATGGTCCTTGCAGGTCAACATCAAGAAAACCGACAGCGAAACCGGCAATCAGATTGCTGCCGATGCGCAATATGAGATTTTCCAGTGGGATACTGTAACAGGCAAATACCAGCCCACCGGCGGTTACAACACTTACAGTGTGCAGCGCCAAGGCGATGGCACTTATGCGGTCATCAACAGTGCAGCCTATGCGGCCACGAATTCCATGCGGCATACCCTTTACTACACCCAGCGTAATACGGGCAAGTTTATCATCGTGGAAAGCAAAGCGCCCACAGGCTATTTTGGCGATTGGACAGACATCAATCATCCCGGCATGGCCAACACTCCGCTGGGCAAGCGCGGTTACTATATCGAAATCACCGAGGACAGCGACAATTCTGTAATCTGGCTGGACAACGCTGACTATAATGCCGATATTGCCGCTACCGACAAAGGCGGCACCAAACTTGTCACCAGTACAGGCGTAGAAACCACCGTTACCATCTACGACACTGCCAAGGATCCCCGTCGTACTTATAACACCGACAACAGCGGCAAAGCGGCCAATGAGGACAGCTACACAATCACGCCCACAGACGGCGTTATGAAAAATGACCGCACCTTGGGCGAAATCAGCATCTCCAAGGTTGACCTTGATGCCGTGCGGTATGTGGGCGGCAGCGCCGCCCACGGCATAGGCCTCGTTCACATCGGTGCGGCTGGCCAGATGGCTGGCGCAGCGCTGCAGTGTCGAGAACTCGATGGCGCGGCTCTTGCAGTTCAGCTTGTCGTGGATGAGATCGGACAGATAGCGGCTGGTGCCGCTGAGGATGGCTTTGTGGCCGAAGGCGTCCAGCTGGCCTGCCGTGGACACGAGGTCGCACAGATAGGTGCCGTCGGCGGTCTTGACGCCCTCGCTGGCCGCGATGATGACGTTGGACTTCACCCGCTGCAGCTCATCCACTCTGGCGAGGAACTTGTCCTGCTCAAAGGGGACTTCCGGCAGAAGGATGAGGTCGGGGCCGTCGCTGTCGTCGCCGCCTGCGAGGCAGGCCGCACCGGCCAGCCACCCGGCGTGACGGCCCATGATCTCGGCCACGGTCACGCTGCGGATGTCGTAGACGGAGGAATCACGGATGACTTCCTTGAGGATGGTGGCGATGTACTTGGCCGCAGAGCCGTAGCCGGGGGTGTGGTCGGTGAGGCAGAGGTCATTATCGATGGTCTTGGGTACACCGATAAAACGCACCGCACTGCCTACCTGTGCGCCGTAGCGGCTGAGCTTGGCGATGGTGTCCATCGAGTCGTTGCCGCCGATGTAGAACACCGCGCAGATGTCGTACTTGTCAAACAGGGTGAACAGCTTGACGTAGGGCGTGGAGTCCGCCTCCGGCTCGGGGAGCTTGTAGCGGCAGCTGCCCAGATAGCTGGACGGCGTGCGCTTGAGCAGCTCGATGCTGAGCCGGTCGCCCAGCAGGACGTTCAGCTCCACGAGTTCCTCTTTCAGCAGTCCCTCGATGCCGTACTTCATGCCGTAGACCTTGTCTGCGCCCAGACTGCAGGCGGCTTTATAGACGCCTGCGAGGCTGGAATTGATGACGGCGGTAGGACCGCCGCTCTGGCCGATGATGACATTTTTGGCCATGAGAACCTCCTTGTACCATTTACCGATAAATTGGACTTCCTGTGCGCCGCAGCACCGCTCCGCGCTGTCCCCGTTTCGCGGTCCGTACACCCTGCACAGTGTACAGACGGGGGAACAGCCAACAATCGGTGACTGCAACTCGCACAAAAGTTCTGGCAGGTCGTGCAAGCACTTCGAGAAATGTGTGCAAAAATCTGCTCTTATTCTATTGTAACCGTTTTACCTGTTGTATGCAAGCCCTAATTGGTTGCAGAGGCAAAAAAATTATGATAAAATAGGTGCTGCACAGCTCTGCCGGGCCAGAAAGCGGGGATAACCCGCCGACACCCGGGCAGACTAAGAGCAGAACCAAACGAAAGCGGGAACACCTTTATGGGCATTTCACACGACTATCATAGCACGGGCAGGAGCCGCAGAGGCGGTCCCGGCGGAGCCATCCGGTTTGCGGGGGCCGTGGCCGGCATCCTGCTGGTGAGCTTCGCCATTACGGCCATCCTCGAGCATGGACAGGCACAGCCCGAAGAGCTGCCCACCGTGACGGCCAACGGCACGGCGCAGAACATTCTGGCTCCGCTGCCCATGCAGGGCGCGGCGGACAGCACCGCCGACAGCGCCGTCAGCGGCGGGGAGAACGCAGCGGCAGAAGGCACGCCCGCCGTGACCCTCGAGCAGTTCGGCCCGGCCCGTCAGACGGCGGGAGCCTACAGCGTCAAAGCCTACGACAGCAGCGTCATCCGCCAGCCTGCCAGCGGCCAGGTCGATTTGAGCTACTTCTCCGATGCCGCCTTCCTCGGTGACAGCCTGACGGTGGGTTTCTCCGACTATAAGATCAACCTCGGCGGTGCGCTCATCTGCGGCTACACCGGCGTCGGTCCGGATGCCATCGTCAACCGCAGCGCCGTCAAGAGCAGTGTGCGGGGCGAGGAAGTCGCGCTGGACGTGCTGGCCGCTGCTCAGCCCAAGAAGCTGTATATCCTGCTGGGTACCAACACCCTGACCACCGTGGGTGCGGCAGACCGCTTCCTCGCTTACTACGGCCAGATGCTGGATGTGCTGCGCCAGACGTTGGGGGAGGACTGCGTCATCTATGTTGAGTCCATCCCGCCCGTCCGCCCCGAGGCCGCAGCGGAAAAGCCGGGCCTTGCCTCGGACATCATCCGCTCGGTGAATGAGCAGCTGGCCCTGCTGGCCGCAGATAAGGGCTGTGTCTACCTCGATTTGTGGGAGACGCTGGCCGACGGCGAGGGGAACCTGAAAGAGGTGCTGGCTGCGCCGGACGGCGTCCACTTCTCGGCGGGCAACGGCTACGGCGCGTGGGTCACTTACCTGCGCAACCACGCCAAGTATTCTGCCGATAATGCATGGACACCCGGCAGTGCCTACGCAGGCTGAAATTTCAAAAATACAACGGCAAATGCCCTGGATCGCAGGATCCAGGGCATTTTTGCTGCAAAAAATCTCAAAAGAGAGTTTTATCGGACAGATGATTTGTAAAATAGGAGGCAGAAGAGAGCACGGCCAGAGGAAAGGACGGTAAAAATGAAGTGCCTGTTTGTGACGCTCATGTGGAATGCCCGGGCCGAAATGCCCGTGCCGGGCGATATTTTTGCGGTCTGCTGTCAGTCTTACAGCCCGAATGGAATGACGCGGTACAGACGCTACACCCATCTGGACGACATGAGCGCCCTGACGCAGTGGACAAAAGATGCTGTTTACCACAACATCACGGTACTGGAAACAGCAAAGCCGCGAAAAGAGATTTTGAATACGGTAGCGGAGACCTTCCCGGCCTATGACGTTCTGGTCCTGTGGAGCCGGAAAGAATATGAGCTGTTCCGGCAGGCGATGTATGACTGCGGACATCGCCTCTGTACGGCGAAAGCCGTTCTGCTGGAAGAACTGCTGGGAGCAGTCGTCCGCCCCGGAAAGAGGGGCCGGGTGCCTTTTCAGCAGGTGCTGAGGGCGTTTCATGTCCAGACGACCCGGGAGACGTTTTACCAGCCGAAATACCGGGCGGGCTTTCTGCTTGAGCTGTGGGACAGGGTGAGCCAGCTTGCGGCGCAGAGCGAGGAGTGGACGCAGACAGAACTCTGCCTTAACCCCAGGACAAACACCGTCCACCTGCCGGGATGCAGTCATCTCGGCCTGACGGGCGGACAGCCCTGTACGCCGCAGGTGCTTCTGGAAGGGGCTGCCCTCTGCAGAGACTGCCAAAAGAAGAAGGCGCTTTATCTCTGGGAGATGGAGCGGCTGCACGCAGTGAAGTTCCAGCCTCACGCAGGTGCTCTGGGGACGCCGCAGGATTATCCGCCGGCACCGAAGCTGTTCTACCGGGAGGGCGACCCGCAAAAGCTTTACCATGACCGTGCCTGCCCCTGCTGCAAACCGTTCCGGGAGGGGCCGGACTATCTGCAGTGGAAGCCGCTTTTCGGGAGAGCCGATGCGGAAGCCCTCGGCCTGACGGCCTGCGACCGGTGTTCACCGCTGGGCATCCGGTATGGGCAGACCCGGACGCAGATAGAGTCCTTCTGCAGCCAGAGAGGGATGCAGTGTGTGCTGCGGGATGGCGAGATCGACGTCACAACGTCCATCGGCGGGTGGCGGCTCGTCTGGAAGGGAAAAGATAAGATCTGGCTCTATCACAAGAACACCCATAGGAGCCATCTGACTGAGAGTGAGGACATCCCCGGCTATCACAGTCAGGCCATTCACAAGAAGACCATCATGGAGTATTTGGAATACATCGTCCAGCACGATCTCTACCGGAAAAACAGTCCGCTCCCGGAGACGGGGAGTGTCCCTGCCGCAAAACCGCCGGAGCCGACCCATCGGGGACACGGCCATCACCGGGACGCAAAGGGGGCAAAGCATTTCCAAAAGCACAAGACGAACAAGGTGAAGGTGAGCTCACTGGAACAACTGCAGGCGCTGGCCCGGCAGAAAATGACCGGAGAAGAGGAATAAAGACAAACAAAAATCCCGTCCTTTGCACATAGAGTGCAGAGGACGGGACATTTTGCATTTTATGAGGAAGGCTTACTTCATCTTGCTCTTGGCCTTCATGCGCTGCTCGTGGTTGAGGATCTGCTTGCGGATGCGCAGGTTCTCGGGAGTGACCTCCAGCAGCTCGTCCTGAGCAAGGAACTCGAGGCAGCCCTCGAGGCTCAGCTTGCTGATGGGGATGAGGCGCAGAGCGTCGTCAGAGCCGGAAGCACGGGTATTGGTCAGGTGCTTGGTCTTGCAGACGTTGACATCGACATCCTCGCCGGAAGCGGTGTAGCCGATGACCATGCCCTCGTAGACCTTCTCGCCGGCGCCCACCAGCAGAGTGCCGCGCTGCTGAGCGTTGAACAGGCCGTAGGTGACGGCCTCACCGGTCTCAAAGCTGACCAGAGAACCGGTGGAGCGGTTGGCGATCATGCCAGCCCAGACGTCATAGCCGTCGAAGATCTGGTTGATGATGCCCTCGCCGTGGGTATCGGTCAGGAACTGGTTGCGGTAGCCGAACAGGCCGCGGCTGGGCATACGGAACTCCAGACGCACACGGTCGGAACCCAGAGACTCCATCTGCTGCAGGATGGCCTTGCGCTGGCCCAGACCGGTCATGACAGCACCCTGATACTGAGTGGGGACGTCGATGACGACGTGCTCCATAGGCTCGTAGGTCTTGCCGTCGATGACCTTAGTCAGAACATGCGGGGGAGAGACCTGCAGCTCATAGCCTTCGCGGCGCATGGTCTCGATGAGGATGGACAGATGCATCTCACCACGGCCCATGACACGGAAGGAATCGGTGGTGGCGGAATCCTCTACCTTCAGAGCGACGTCCTTCAGCAGCTCTTTCTGCAGACGGTCACGGATCTGGCGGCTGGTGACATACTTGCCCTCACGGCCGGCCAGCGGGCTGTCGTTGACGGAGAAGGTCATCTCGACGGTGGGGTCGTTGATCTTCACGAAGGGCAGCGGCTCGATATTGGAGGGGCTGCACAGGGTGTTGCCGATGGTGACGTCAGGCAGACCAGAGAAAGCCACGATGTCGCCTGCGGTGATGTTGTCGCAGGGCTGACGGCCATTGGCCTGGAAGTCATACAGCTTGGTCAGACGGCCGCGCATCTTGAGGTCGGGGTTGTGCCAGTCGCACACGACCACTTCCTCGCCCACCTTGGCGACGCCGTTCTGGATGCGGCCGATGCCGATGCGGCCAACGAACTCGTTGTAGTCCACAGAGGACACCAGCATCTGGAAGGGAGCCTCGGGGTCGCCCTCGGGCGGCTTGATGGTACTCAGCAAGGTGTCGAACAGGGGGACCAGGTCAGTGCCGGGTACATCGGGGTCAAGGCTTGCAGTGCCATCACGGCCACAGCAGAACAGCATGGGGCAGTCCAGCTGCTCGTCGGTAGCGCCCAGATCCATCAGCAGGTAGAGGACTTCGTCGATGACTTCCTTGATGCGGGCATCAGGACGGTCGATCTTGTTGATGGCGACCACAAGGCTCAGATTCTGCTGCAGAGCCTTCTGCAGCACGAAACGGGTCTGGGGCATGCAGCCCTCAGCAGCGTCCACCAGCAGCAGAACGCCGTTGACCATCTTCAGCACGCGCTCGACCTCGCCGCCGAAGTCGGCGTGGCCCGGGGTATCGACGATGTTGATCTTGACGCCCTTGTAGGTGCAGGAGCAGTTCTTGGCCAGAATGGTGATGCCGCGCTCACGCTCGATGTCACCGCTGTCCATGACACGCTCTGCCACAGCCTGATTGTCGCGGAAAGCGCCGCTCTGGCGCAGCAGGGCGTCCACCAGCGTGGTCTTGCCGTGGTCAACGTGAGCGATGATAGCGACATTGCGCAAATCGTTACGAACCATAAAATACAACCTCTCTATTTTGAATCTCAGTAGAAGTTACGTCATACGATTTAAGTTTATATCATCCGGGGGTGGTTTGTCAAGATTGTATAAAAATTTTTTGATGGATTCGGCGTTTTGCCCGAGAATCGGCGATCGATTTGGGCGGCATTACAGCGCGAAACGTGATATACTTAATGTACTAAAGTTGGATGATCCCGTTGGAGGTGTGTCTATGAAACTGACGTTTTTGGGTGCCAACCACGAAGTGACCGGCAGCTGTACCCTCTTGGAAGCAGCGGGACAGCGCTACCTCATCGACTGTGGTATGGAACAGGGCAAGGATGTCTATGAGAACCAGCCCATCCCCGTTGCGCCGGGCGAGATCGACGGCGTGCTGGCTACCCATGCCCATATCGACCACACGGGCCTTCTGCCTCTTCTGGTGCGCAACGGCTTCCGGGGCAGGATCTATGCCACCAGGCCCACGGCAGAACTGTGCAGCATTATGCTGCGCGACTCGGCGCACATCCAGGAATTCGAAGCCGAGTGGAAGAACCGCAAAGGCCAGCGCTCCGGTGCAGAGCCTGTGGAACCCATGTACACCATTCAGGACGCCGAGGCAGCCATCGCGCTGTTCCGGGGCTATGATTACAATAAAGAGATCGAGCTTGCGCCCGGCATCGTCATCCGCTTTGTGGATGTGGGCCATCTGCTGGGCTCGTCCAGCATCGAGATATGGGTGACGGAGAACGGCGCGACCACAAAGCTGGTCTTCTCCGGCGACATCGGCAACCTCGACCAGCCTATCATCAAAGATCCCTCGTATCTGAAGGACGCGGATTACGTCTTTATGGAGTCTACCTACGGTGACCGCAGCCACGGCCCGCGGCCCGACTATGTGGCAGAGCTGGCGAAGATCCTGCAGCGCACCTTCGACCGCGGCGGCAATGTGGTCATCCCGAGCTTTGCAGTGGGCCGCACTCAGGAACTGCTCTACTTCATCCGCGAGATAAAGGAAAAGAATCTGGTCACCGGCCACGGCTGTTTCCCGGTGTACATCGACAGCCCGCTGGCCATCGAGGCCACCCGTATCTTCAAGGACACCGACTCCTCCTGCTTTGATGAAGAGACCAACGCCCTGCTGGCAAAGGGCATCGACCCCATCCAGTTCCCGGGCCTGAAGGTCAGCGTCACCAGCGATGAGTCCCGTGCCATCAACACTGACCCCGTGCCGAAGGTCATCATCTCGGCCAGCGGCATGTGCGAAGCGGGCCGTATCCGCCACCACCTCAAGCATAACCTCTGGAGGAAGGAATGCACCGTCCTCTTTGTGGGCTATCAGGCCGTGAACACGCTGGGCCGCTCTCTGCTGGAGGGTGCGGACAACGTGAAGCTCTTCGGTGAATCCATCGAGGTGCAGGCGGAGATCTGCCAGCTCACCGGCCTTTCGGGCCACGCCGACAGGGAGGGTCTGCTGAAGTGGGTCAACTCCTTTGAGCCGAAGCCCAAGCGGGTGTTCATCATCCACGGCGAGGATGAGGTGGAGAACATCTTTGCCCAGACCCTCACGGAGCAGGGCTTCAACGCCAGCGCACCTTATAATGGTGAGCAGTGGGCCATCGGTGCCGAAGGTGCAGTCTGCCTGAAGGAAGGCACCCGTATCCGCATCGAGCACCACGTCAGCGAGGGTGCAGCCCGTGCAGCTACCGTCTTCCAGCGCCTACTCAATGCCGGCAAGCGTTTGCTGCGAGTCATCGAGCACAACGAGGGCGGTGCCAACAAGGACCTTGCCAAGTTCGCCGACCAGATCAACGCTCTCTGTGACAAGTGGGATAGATGAGGCAAACATCCCGGCGGCATAGCTGCTCCGAAAACATCGTTCTGAAATAAAATGATGTAAAACCGACCCGAGTTCGTGTATCCTCACACGGCTTGGGTCGGTTCTTTTTTGCGTCCAAAAGAGGAAAACACAGTTTTTTGTGCGCTTTTGCACAAGTTTCCGACTATTTCATGAGAATCGTTGACTTTGAATGTGCAAAATGCTACCATATGGCACAAGAAAAGGCAAAGATAACGAAATAAAGTTGTTTAGCGGGCGCAGAGGCCGGCATCTGTGCTGGAAACGGCTCAAAGTTTTTGTCTGCGTGCGGATGGTATCGGCAGAAGCCTCCGCACAGGAAATGACTGCCGAAAAAGGAGGTCTCAATGATAGAATACAAGCTTTCTCTTGCGTCGTCCGGCGCGGTAAAAGCACCGGGTTATGAGGATATGCTGCGGTTTGGCTACAACAAGAACTGCGGCGTCTATCGGCTGAGGGTGACTGTCGCCGACGAGTGGAAGGGGATGAAGCTCCGGGTGTTCTGGCATACGCTGGAGGGTGACCCGCCTGCATCGCTGGTAGAGAACGGTGTGGTGGAGGTGCCTGCCTTCGTCACGGCTGTGTCCGGCGAGGGCCGCATCACCTTCGAAGGCTCCGACGGCACCCGGACCATCACCAGCGCCGATATGCGTTACCGCGTGGCGGCAAATTCCGGCACCGAAGACGGTACTATGCCGCCGCTGGGTACGCCTGCGTGGCAGCAGCTGGTGGGCCGGGTAGAAGAAGTCGGTGCAGACGCCCGGAAAAGTGCCGAACAGGCCCGGAAGTCGATGAAACAGGCCGAAAGCGAAAAAAGCGCAGCGGCCGGTAGTGCTGCAGCGGCGGCGAAAAAACTGAAAGAGCTTCAGGATGGCATCGCTGCGGGAGATTTCAAGGGCGAAAAGGGTGATACAGGCGCGAGAGGTCCGCAGGGAAATACCGGACCTCAGGGGCCTAAAGGCGAAAAAGGCGACATCGGCTCGACAGGCCCCACTGGTGCAACAGGTCCACAAGGCCCAAAGGGCGAGACTGGCCCGCAGGGTCCGAAGGGCGACAAAGGCGACACCGGTCCACAGGGTCCTGTAGGCGCGACCGGCCCTCAGGGACCGAAAGGCGAGACAGGCCCGGCGGGCAAAGAAACGAAGGTGGATTCCACCCTCAAAGTCTCCGGCGCGGCGGCCGACGCCAAAGCCACCGGCGACGCGCTGGCGGGTAAAGCTGCCGCTAGCCATACCCACAACTACGCTGGTTCGTCCAGCGCGGGCGGTGCGGCAAACTCAGCCAACAAACTGAACAAGAACGCGGGTTCTGCTACGCAGGGAGTATACTTCAAGGATGGTGTGCCGGTCGCTATGACCTGCACGCTGGGCAAGAGTGTGCCTGCGGATGCAAAGTTCACGGACACCAACACCTGGCGCGGGGTGCAGGACAACCTGACCAGCACGGCCACCGACCAGAGTCTGAGCGCAAATCAGGGCAAGGTGCTGAAAGGCCTCGTGGACGGCAAGGCGGCGTCCAGCCACACCCACGATGACCGGTATTACACCGAAAGCGAGATGAACACCAAACTCAACGGCAAAGCCAACAGTTCCCACACCCACAACTATGCCGGGTCTTCGAGTGCGGGCGGCACGGCCAACTCGGTCAATGGCCTGACTTTCGCCGCCCAGACCACCGACCCGGGCGCAGGAAGCAGCCTTGCCACCAACAAGGTGCTCATCGTATATCAGTAAGGAGGTGAAACTTCAAAATGGCAAAAGCAGTTTATGTGGGCGTCGGAAGCAAAGCCCGCAAGATGAAAAAAGCCTACATCGGCATCGGCGGTAAGGCCCGCAAGGTCAAGAAGATGTACATCGGTGTCGGAGGCAAGGCGAGGCTGTGCTACAGTGCAGAGCTGGAAAAGGTCGGGATGGCTACGGCGCTGAGCACTACACGGTATGATATGCGGGCCGCGACCGTCGGCAAATACGCTTTGTTTGCGGGTGGATATATCTCCAAGTCCTCTTTTGGCTACAGCGTCAGCAGTTCCGTGGATGCCTACAATACCTCCCTTACGAAGAGCACACCGACAGAGCTGAGCTACAAACGGTGCGGTCATGCGGCGGCATCTGTCGGCGGCTATGCGCTGTTTGCTGGCGGCGCATCGTCATATAATCTATTGGGCTTTTATGAAAATCTCGTGAGCGCTGTGGATGCATACGATGCCTCTCTGACCCGCAGTGCCGCCCACATAATAGGCGCCACAGTCGCGATCGGAGGTGCAGCCGTCGGAAACTACGCGCTGTTCGCAGGTGGGACGGTCTACAGTCAAATAAATGAAGATAACGTGACGAGCGATGTGCTGGCGTACGATCCCTCACTCACCTTCACGACAGCACCTTGGTTGAGTGTTGCACGAGCGAATGTGAAAGGCGCAAGCGCAGGCAATTACGCACTGTTCGCTGGCGGAAGAGCCGGTAGTTTTTGTACGACAGTGGACGCCTACAATGCTTCGCTCACCCGCACCACCGCGACCGCTCTGAGCAGCACGAAAAACAACAGCGCCGCTGCAACTGTCGGGAACCACGCAATATTTGTGGGCAACACTGCCTCCGCAGACATCTACGATGCCTCCCTCACCAAAACGTCTGCCGCCATCCTGAGCACGGCGCGGACGGGTCTGGCTGCGACGACGGTCGGAAACTACGCCATCTTTTCAGGAGGTGGAGTAGCAGATGTCTGCGACACATCTCTGACCCGGAGCAGCATCGACACCAGCATGACGGGCTATGACATGGGTGCTGCGACCATCGGGGATTACGCTTTATTTGCAGGCGGGCATTCCGGTGAAAAGAGTGACACCGCTTACGATTCCGTCGAAGTCTACACCGCATAAAAGAAAAAGGAGAAATCAAAATGGCACGATACAAAATTTACGACAACAAATCTGACGTCATCACCCCGGTGGGCGAGAAGCTTACCGCTGAGCAGTGGCTGGACCGTTACCAGTGGGGCCGCTACACCAAGATGATCGTGGGCGGCGGCATCATCAACGGCAGCGTCGCGCTGGTCTTCGACGATGAGGTGGAGCGTTACCGCAAGGCAGGCTGCGATTTCAGTGCCTGCACCACCGACGAGGACTATCTGGCCGCCATCGAGGCCTTTGAGGATAACCCGCCCGTGGCAGACGCCGGCGTCTCCGACCAGACCCGCATTGCGGACGCTCTGGAAGACATGGTGGCGCTGAGCCTGCCGGATGATACCACCAACACCACCGAGGAATGAGAAAGGAGAACGAAGTTATGAGCAACAAGGAAAAACTGACCGAGCGCTGGACGCAGGGCCGTATCTCTGAGGCGATGCTGCGGGTGTATGTCCGCAAGGGCATTATCTCGAAGGCGGATTTCGAGGAGATCTGCGGGAAGAAGTATTAAACCTCTCAGGCGCTTCGCGCCAGCTTCCCTAATAGGGGAGCCCAGGAGGAGAAAGGATTTGAAATGTCCATCAGAGAATATTCCATGACCCGCGACTCCACCCGGCAGCTCTCGCCCAGCTTCCGTGTCCGCGAGTTCGCCTGCAAGGGCAGCGACGTCGTCCTCATCGACGACGAGCTGGTGGTGCTGCTACAGTGCATCCGGGAGCACTTCGGCAAACCGGTACATATCACCAGCGGCTACCGCACCGCCGAACATAATGCCGCCGTGGGCGGCAGCAAGAGCAGCCAGCACCTGCTGGGCCGGGCAGCGGACTTCTACGTCGAAGGTGTGCCGGTGGCGACTGTCGCCGCCTACGCTGAGACCTTGCTTTCCGGGCGCGGCGGCATCGGACGGTACCCGAAGGATGCAGCTCACCCCAGCCGTAAGACCGGGTGGGTACATATTGATACTCGGGCGAATAAGTCCAGATGGAAGGGGTGAGACCGATGGAGACCATTCTCGCCGCCCTCATCACCGGGGCTGTGACCCTCATCGGCGTACTCATCGCCAACAGCCGCAGTCAGGCTGTCACAGACACCAAGCTTGAGGAGTTGACCCGCGAGGTGCGGGCGCACAACAACTTCGCCCAGCGCGTCCCCGTGCTGGAAGAGCAGATGAAGGTGGCAAACCACCGCATCGCCGATTTAGAAGCAAACGAACATACAAGAGAAAGGAATTAAGCTATGAACGCACATATCATTACCAACCGTACCGTCTCCGCCGGTACTCTGACCCGTACCGCAGCGCTGGGCCTCGCCCTGACAAATCAGCTGCTCAGCGCAGCG
>ERZ791724.1434-NODE-1434-length-13140-cov-2.131525_pt1 | contig 13140 bp, 5 predicted proteins | sample MGYA00510044_ERZ791724 | MGnify/ENA primary metagenome ERZ791724 (study PRJEB30046, sample SAMN00715140) | human gut metagenome | study: EMG produced TPA metagenomics assembly of the A metagenome-wide association study of gut microbiota in type 2... | reverse complement strand
ATAGAAACTGTCACGAAGTTGTTCGTTAATGGTTTCGTACATCCAATATTTACTCTGCTCGTTACGGCGGTATTCAAAATAGCCGTTATCTTTCACGAAGTCTATATACTTATATACCATATCCCATACTTCCTGTACTCCTATATTGTAGAAGCCGGAATAGGTCAGGACCTGCGGTGTCCAGCCGCTCTCCGGAGCCGGGAAAAGGTGCAGTGCATTACGGAACTGGGCAGCAGCCAGCTTGGCACGTTCCAGATTATCCCCATCCGCCTTGTTGATGACGATACCGTCCGCCATCTCCATGATGCCGCGCTTGATGCCTTGCAGCTCGTCGCCCGTACCGGCAAGTTGGATAAGCAGGAAGAAATCCACCATTGAATGTACAGCCGTCTCGCTCTGTCCCACACCCACTGTCTCTACAAATATCTTATCAAATCCGGCAGCTTCGCAAAGTACAATCGTTTCACGCGTCTTACGCGCTACTCCACCCAAAGAACCTGCCGACGGACTGGGGCGGATGAAGGATTTTGGATGAACGGAGAGTTGCTCCATACGCGTCTTATCACCCAGGATACTGCCCTTACTGCGCTCGCTACTGGGGTCGATGGCAAGCACTGCCAGCTTACCTTCGTATTTTTCCAACACATGCAAGCCGAAGACATCAATCGAGGTACTTTTTCCGGCTCCAGGCACACCACTGATACCCACACGGATAGAGTTCCCTGAGTAAGGCAGGCATCTCTCAATAACTTCCTGTGCTAATGCCTGGTGTTCGGGCTTCACACTTTCCACTAAAGTAACCGCCTGGCTCAGCACTGTGACGTCTCCTTTCACAATGCCTTCTACAAACTCCGCTACGGAACGCTGACGCTTTTTAGGTTTCGGGCGGAGATAGGGATTGACAGACGAAGGTTGCTCAATGCCTGCATTGACAACCAATCCTTTATAGGATTCATCGTTTTCAGGATGTTCCATGATAAGATTTATGATTTCTAATTTATGATTTATGATAAGATTTATGATTTATGAAATCATAAATCTTTAACTCGCTTTGATATTCACCTCAACCTTAGGCTGCATCGGATCATTCGTAATCATCAGAATGCGCAGGTGGCGTTTCTTCTTGGCGATATTCCTCTTATCTATCGTCACACGCAAGCGGGTGGTTTCGCCCGGCTGCAACACGCTCTTCTTCAGACTTACTCCCAAAGCAGGATTAAACACTTGCAGCTTACTGATTTGCAACGGAGAGCGTCCGGTATTGGTGATCTGTATATCATGTTTCACCTTATTCTTCTTAGCCAGTTGTGTGCTCAGGTCTATATCTGTCTCCGAAAGACGGATTACCGGAGCATTCGCCTTGTCTGTATCGGTCATACCGGAGAAATCAGGCAGGAGAATAGCCGAAAGAGGTATCTCGTTTTCATCACTCACCTTATCACCTGTGAAGCGTGACAGGTAAACTGATGCTTGTGTCAGTCCCAGGTCTGTCAGTTTCTCTGTGTTAAGGGTTAATGTGATAAGCCCTTTCTCACCTTTCTGAAGCACGTTCGGCTCCACTTTCATATCCAGATAGGAAGGCAGGTGCATCAATACCGGTTCATACGAACGGTCCGACAGATTCACTACGCCAATCCGTATGACAGGTTTTTCGCCACGGTGAGTATCAGGGAAATCAATCTCATTTTTGTCAATACGTATCTGTCCGATAAGATAAGGATAGGTTTTCGTAAAGTCTTTTATCTCGCGCACCACCTCACCTGTAAAGTGCAGGTAAGCCAGATTGGGCTGCGCATTGGAATAAACAGCTATGGACTTATCAAAATGCCCCAATGCCTTAGCATCAAAATCGACAACGATCTTCCCCTTTTCACCGGGAGCAATGGGAGTTTGTGTCCACTGGGCTACGGAACAGGCACAGGAAGGGTCTACATCAGTAAGCACCAGAGGTTGATCACCCGTATTGGTAATGACATACTGCACGCTAACGGGGTGTTTCCATTCGATCTGTCCGAAGTTGTGAGTTTCTTTATTGGATGAAAAACGCGGTTGCGCCGTAGCAGTCAGTGCTACGGCGGCAAGCGCATATATACATATCAAGGTTCGTTTCATTCGTTTTCATTTTAGGATGCACAAAAGTAGGTGTTTTAAATGAGAGTTCCTAAAAGCAAGTTTTAAAATTTCTACTCCACCTCGACCTTCACTGATGCTGAATGAGCTGCATACTCGGGAGCGTAGGCACATTGAATGGTTGCCAGCCCGGCTTCATACTGCCCGCTACGGGCAACGCGGTAACTGTATTCCAACACATATACACCCTTGCTCAGACTATCGAAAAAGAAATTAGTGGAAGCATCTTCTATCTCCACATAATAACCTATTCCACCGTTCCAGCGATAACCGGAAAGTGAATTCATCGGCTCGAAGCAGGCACCACGCTGATCTTTCAGTTGAACGAAATCCATGGCACGGTCCAGACGTATCGTCAGACGGGAAACCACTTTATCACCTACCGCCAGTTGCGTGGAAGCGGTGATGGGTTGCAATTCTTTCTTTCCACCTGTCAAAGTACGCTCTACATAGAGTTTCTTTTCTACAGCCAGCTCACCACCTTGCTGTTTTACATCGGAAATAGGTGACAGATATTGTGCATAGACTGCCCCCCAGGCAATGCCTGCATCCCTCTTTTCCACAGTAATGGACTTGGCGCGCAATTCAGGACTACCTTCTGCAAAGCTTTCCTTGATATATCCCAATCCGGGAACTGTGGTCTTGGCAGGTGAGAATGTTTCCAGCACTTTATTACCAAGAACAATGCGTACATCACCACGTGATGCCAACAAGTCACTCCCCTGGCAAAGCAATGCATAAATAGCGTCTGCCGTTGCAACAGGTGAGTTCCAGCTTGTAGTTTGTTTCTGCTTCAGTAACCAGAGTTTCATTTCTTCCACCAATGCATCATTGCCTCCTGCCATCCCCAGGGCTTCCATTACCTCCACATGAACGGAAATAGGTTGTGCTCCCCAAAGGAAAGGTCTTTCATAGAAAGCAAAGTATGCACCCCGTTCATCAGTTTGCACCAGATGCTCTTTAATGGAAGCGATAAATTCGTTAGCCTCAGCCATGCGCCCTGCCTTTTGCAAAATGATAGCTGACTGCGCCTTGACTCCCATTGCATTCGAACTCAGGTTCTTGCCGACCATGGAGAGGAAATAGCGATAAGCGTCTTCATTGAGAAAAGGCACTTTCTCACCGGAAATAGCTATCAGATAGAGATACGTCATTGCCGGATATGAAAGGCTATTGATCTTCGCCCCGTTTTTCTCCGCTTTACGGATATTCTGATATTCCTGCAATGCCTGGCTATGCAAATAGTTAAAAGCACTTTGCTGCATGGAAAGAGCACCAGCAGAGTTCTTTTGTCCGGTAAGCAACGGCAAGCGGACAAGAAGTTCGGTGATGTATCCCGTCATACTGCGGCTACCCGGCATACCTTTGTACCAACTCCAGGCGCCATCGGCATTTTGTAATTCCTGTAGTTTGGTAAGAGCGGTCATATTATTGTTCGACAGATTATTGAGATCGAACAAAGTAGCAATACGCGCTTGCTGTTCGGCTTCTGTAGTAGCTTCCAGCAACCACGGGCTCTCTTCGAGAAGGATATTCTTTACCTCCTGGTTTTTCTGTAACTGGCTGAGGAAGTTTTCTTTCTTACCGCCTTGCATGCGCCAACTGTCGAACACGGCTTTGATGCGCGGCTGGCTGTTGGCAATGTAAGAAGCAAGGGAATTGGCATAATAAGCGGCAGCCCAAGCTGTAGCATTATCTGTACGGGGCTGACTCAATACGGGTAATGCCTGTACGGCATACCAGGCGGGATTACCTGTAAATTCTACCGTTAGTCGGCGGTCAGTGGCCGTGCGGCTGTTGTAATTGAACAGACTGTCCAAAGAGAACGTACGGGTTTCTTCACCACGTATCGGCATGGCAAGGGTTTCAGTAATGTATTCCTTATTGCTCAATACAGGCAACAAGTGCTGTTCGCCATCACTGAATGTGCCACCGTCAGCAATCATACGTACACCCAACATATCCTGTTTATCCGTCACTGTGAAACGGAAGCTTACAGGAACCGTCTTCCCGGCTTCTACCGTGAAAGCTTGGCGTTGAGTGGAAATCACTTTATCCGTCATCGGATCAAAGAGAATAAATTTCGTAGTTCCCTTCAAAGATTTACCTGTCAGATTGGTAATGGTTGCAGCAATGCTGGTCTTATCCCCTACCCGTACAAAGCGCGGCATATTGGGAGACAGCATGAAGTCCTTCGCCGTAACAGCAGAAGCATCCAACTGACCGGTCAACATTCCCTTTGTATGGGAATATCCGCGGAAATTCCAACGCGTCAGACTTTGTGGCATCGTAAAGGAGAAGGAAATCTCACCTTGTTCATTGGTGCGCAGTTGCGGATAGAAGAATGCCGTTTCGGCAAAGTTTGTACGAAGTTCGGGGGTATCGCCAAGTTCCACATCGTCAGCTGTCTGTCCGGTTTCCTGCGACATTTCCTCTTCAAACATCAGACCTGCCGCTTTTCCGGCCAGCATATTTGTCAGATCAGCAGAAGCATTATCTGCCATAGCCATCGATTTAGTTCGCGGACTTGCCATTCCCCGTATCCGTACGCTTCCTGTTAAGGTGGACTTTTTCTCGGAACGATATCCAATTATCATTGCTTCATTTATGCCTTCTTCCGAATAAAAAGTATCGTAAATAAATGCTGGAACTTTCCATACCTTCATTGGGAAATAGCAAGAATAAAAGGCGCCACCTACATATCCATAAGACCAATATATCTGAGGATTAAAACGGGGATAGTTCATATTAAAATTCTGACGATTGGGGTACAGCTTATCCAAAGAAGCATCATACATGGTAGCAAGCATCTCAGCATCAGCCGGTGTACCTTGTGGCGTTTTTATCGTCAGACGCCACTCTTCTTCTTGTCCGGGACGCAACTTATCACGGAACACATCCCACTTCATCGTCAATGTTTTATCCGGCATACGCTTTTGCAAGTCGACCTTTTCAGAATAGAATTCACCACCTTTGACAAAAGCAAACAGGTACTCTATCCCGTCTCCGTACTCCTCTTTATAAGGAACATCAAAACGAACAATAGAGTCGGATAATTGAAGCACCGTACTGCTCAAACGCTTTTTACCGCTGAAAATGTCCAACATCACATAAGTATCCTTATAAGAAGTCCCCAAACAGAATTGGGCAGGGTGTCCGGCATTAAACTCTGTATTACGTGCATAGAACCAGACAGGCGATTCTACAGGAGGGCGATTGTCATTATAAGAGAAGAGTACAATATTTTGCTTGTAATCAACATCCCTACCCTGATCATCCTTGGCTGCTAATTGTAGTTCGTAAGCACCTGAAGGTAAATTCTTCCATTCCGGCAACAATACTTCCACATTAGAAGTAAACTGTCCGCTGAAACGGACTTCCGGTTTTCCGTCTACAGTCTGTACCAGGCGGTACTCACCCTTCACTGTAACAGGTTGCATATTCAGGTTTCGCGCTACGAATGTCAGACGGATACTGTCATCCTTGCAAATACGCTCTTCCGTTTCGACAGACAAAACAAGTGAGCGGTTGCCTGCTGATAATGTGGTCACACTACTTTGCGTTTCACCAGCCTGATTGGTTACAGAGGCTTCTATCTGATAGGTATAAAAACCGGAATTCTCCCCTTTCACACCTTGCAGACGGACGGGAATAGAGAATATTCCGTCGTCTCCTATCGTCACAGTACCGGAAGCCAGTGAAGTGGAACTCTGCCCATAAGATCTCCACCACGAAAACAGACTACGGGTTACGGTATAGCTCAGTTCCAACCCTTGCAAAGGCACACCATTAAAGGAACTCGCCGTGCCTTTCACCTGTACGCTGTCTCCCACCTGATAGGAATCCTTCTGAGGATCAAAAACTATATCGAATGTGGGACGCTTGTATTCTTCCACTTGTACAAATGCCTGGCCATCAGTTTCATCAACTTCAATCGTGTAAGATCCATTCAGACAGGCAGCAGGCAGTACAAACTCTGTGGTAAACGAACCAAATTCATTGGTACGGACTTTTTTCTCTCCAATATCATTGCCATTCACATCCGACAGTTCCACCGTATAAGTTGCATTGGGAAGAACCTTGGCGTTATCTCCCTCTTGGGAATAAGCTATACCTTTTATATAGATAGTCTGTCCCGGACGATATATGGAACGGTCCGTCAAAATCTTCACTTCATCGAACTCTTCATTTGTGTCATTCCAAGCTCCATTAGAGTTATTATAAATACGCTGCAATGGCATTGCCGTATCAGTACCTTTCGTAGCACTCAATGCACGGAATTGCTTACCCCACGGCATTACCACCTTGCCCGAAGCATCTGTAGTTTTCTGCCCCAGCACCTCATTATTCTTTGTTCCGTAACTGGAATAGAGAGTAATCTGAGCATCTGCAATAGGCTTTCCTGTCTCAGCATCCAAAGCTACAATCTCAAAATCCTTATTCGACAAAGGCAAAGTCAGCACCTTGAAGCGGGTAAGATAGAGATAGTTTTCAGAAGTTTTACCTTTCTTGTCATCAGGCACAATCTGCATAACATAAACACCCGGTTCGCGGGGCATCAACATGCTATATGTACTGTCTGCTGACTGGTAATTATCCGGACGCAACAAAGAGAAGTGTTCTGTCTTCACTTTACGGGCATATTTCTTATAAAAAGAGGAATTGATCTGTGGCATATCAGTTTCCTCTTTCAATAAAGTAGTATGAAACAGGTTCACTGTAAATCCATCCAGATTACAATGGGTCACTCTCAATTTCAAAGAGTCACCGGGGTAAGTAGCCTTACTTGCAGTCAGATTAAGTTGAGGTTGCAATATGCTTTCTTTCAGTTCACGCAATGCGGATATGCGTTTGTAGTCAGGGTAAAGAGTAATAGCCTCGTCACAGGCGTGCAATGCTTCCGGATATTTACGTATGGTGCGGTAATAACGGGCTTTAGCCAGATACGCCTCTGCACATACATCACGTTTACCATAGTCTTTAATGATACGGTCTAATGCACGTAAATATTGGTTCGGTGCTTCGCTCTCACCTTCTTTTACAGCACGGGGACGAAGCAAGACATCCCCTTCACGGCTACGCCAAGCCATATAATCCAGCATAGTCAGTACGGCAGCATCTTCCCGATCAGGCATCTTCCGATAGGTATTTATCATCTGCCCATAAATACCCATAATGTTTTTCTTCACCAAAGAATCCGTATCAAACCACGAGATTTTCTGTAAAGCATCGATAGCACGTGATGCCAGCAAATGATACATTTCATGATGGTAGTATTCACTTGCATCTCCTAAAATCACAAAAGGAATATAAGTACGTGAAGATGTCTTCAATAACTCGGTAGAATCTTTCAGGGCTTCACCGGTATATTTCATTACCTGGTTCACAAACAAATTGGCACTCCACTCGCGAATATCCGCCGGTAGAGCCGTCTCTCCCAGATTAAGCGAAGTGCGTTGTTGCAATTCCCACCGGTTATTATCGGCATAATCGGCATAGATACTCGCCACCAGTGAATTCAGCACTGCACGGCTGACCGGATTTTGCTCACGCAACGCCCATTGTTCCAATCCTTTCAGATTGACATAGAAACTATCGGGCGTCAGTATATTCTGATATGTATTCCGGCACATATAGGCTTTAAGCATCTGCGGGGTATTCTTTTCGCGTTCCCCCTTCCGGAATATCTCATCCGTCAGTTTAATCACAGTTTGCGGCAAACTCTTTTCCTGTGCTTGCTCCACTTGCTTCCACAACTTATCAAACGACTGCGCATGCAGCACAGGCACACAGCCCCAAAACGCTGCCAGCAGCACCAAACTACAAATTCTTTGAATTCTTTCCATGGATACTATTCTGTTAGTCTTTGTACTAACAACAAAGAAAGGGAATAAAGTTTAAACAAAAGCTGTTTTTTATATAAAAAAGCTTTCAAAGGGATATAAAAAAAGCGAGAAATACGTTTTCAGGACGTACTTCTCGCTTCATAAAGTCTAGTTCAAATGCTTTTTTACTTCTTCAGGGTATAACCCATCATCAACATCTCATTCCGACCTACTTCGGCGAGAATGTTTCTCCATGTTTTAAAAATCTTTTTTTTCATAACCTTAAAAATTAAACTAATACCTAAAAATCAAATACACACTCATAAAAAGGGGGTTAATAAATTGTAGAGTAACCCCAAACGTGCTTATCAGCTTCGCTGATGTGCTTAAAAATTTTCTTTAACATTTTCATTTTGTTATCCTCCTTAAAAATCTTATTATCCTATTAAAATCATGTTTTATAACACAAAAATAACACCTTTGTTCGAAACTTCAAGCGATATATTATAGAAAAGCATGTTTTATAACATATTTCTTGATCTACATCAAAAATAAGAAGATTAGACAAGGAGAAAACAAGCAAGAATGGCAGGAAATGAAACGAATGACAAGGCAGGAGACAAGATGGCAGAAAAAGAGTGAGGCCGTTTCCCACTGGAAACAGCCTCACACAACAACATTTTACTTTTCACGATGGTGAAAAAAAGGACTAGTCTTCACAGAGTAGTTGTATCAATTCTATTAATTTTGATTATTTACCAATCAAATTAACCGGAATATTGCATGCTACTATAGACAGTTTTTCAAATGTAACAGTAGCTATTACAGTCAACTTGTGAGTACCTTGCAAAGTTGTACCCAAGTTTTCCCAAGTAACAACACCAGTAGAAGGATCAACACTCAAAGTAGCTTTAGTGCCCATCTGGCTAACTACATTCTTATATGCATCATCATTCTTGAAGCTATAAACCACGGTCGGTACAGCCACCTTATAAGTATCGGTTGCCTTCGATGACAGAACCAATGTCTTTGATGTAGCATTGTAAGAATAGATAGCAGCACCATCATTATCTTTAACGTTAACCTGTGGCATAGTCTCAACAGTATTTTTACCAATGCCATCATTTACAGAAACAGCATTTGAAGTACCAGCAACAAACGGATTCTGGAATACGATGTTATAGTTGAAATCACAATATTCACCGTTAGCCAGTGTGGTTCTATAAGTCATATTCTTCACTTCATACGGTTTAGTCATTTCAGCGTTCAATTTCACTTCCTGTGCATTAGCATCATAAGTCACGCCAATAGTACCTGTAGCCCAAGCAAAGTTGAGACCAGTTACATTGTTGATTGTATTATAATACTGGAAGATATTCTTGTTGTCAATCATCTTGAAGTGTTCACTTACATTAGAAGACATCTCCCAAGTAGACTTCAATTGCCCCTTAACAATTACACAGTTATCGTAACCCTGATAAGATGCTACATAATACAACGGGTTGTAATCAAAGCTCTTACAATCTTCTTTCACATAAACCTTTTGCGTAAGAATGATATCACCCTTTGCCTTGATGTCATCAGACTTGATAGTAAGAGTAACAATATATTCGGCACCCCAACCATTTACATCCATATAGTAATTTTCTGTATTGATTCCATTGTTTACACCAATCTTAATGTTAGAAGTCTGCGTATCACCTTGATTCAACAGAACCTGGAAATCAAAACCTGCACCACTATAAGCATACACATCACCCATCAATCCATTACCGGTAACAACAACAATCTCACGACCAGTATTTTTCTCTTTCGTCGTCACTTTCACCTCATACGCATTAGTGTTACCACCATAGTAGTTCCAGAAAGTTTGTGAGGTCAAGCCTGTTTTACCGTAAAGCACATTATTAACAGCTCTCCAATCCATTTCTCCAGCTACAGTACTCATCGTACCAGATTTCAGAGCATGATATTCATACTGTTTAGTAGAACTGATATCTGCAGTAATAGGATCTGCATCTTTACCTGGTCCGGGATCATTTGCTGTAATTGATAGTTTAATATAAGAAGAAGCAATCAATTTACGGGCACCTGTATTAGAGGTCATATAAGCATCCACACGAACAACCGGAGTACGTCCGATAGCTGGTGTCAAACCATTCTCAAGGTTTGTTGCATTAGCTTTAACAACACCATTATTCAGTTCAACATACCACTGTTGATTTGTCTTCTGCGTATCATTTGATTTATATTCGGTAGGAAGGCTGAATTCATAGCTCATGCCATAGAAACCAAGTTCAGCCAAGAAATTCTTTTTGTCTGAAGAGTAAAGACCTACATAGTCTTTCAAATCAATATCACCATCATATTTGAATGAAAGATTAGCATCTGCACTCAGAGCAACGAATTCCTTAACAAAAGCATCATTTTCCGTAGCACCCTTGGTAGTCTTATTACGAGGATAAAATTCTGTCAGAGTTCCACCTTTCGTAGCCATACTGTCTACCAACAATGCATTGATAGCAGTTGATTTTACATGAATATAGTCAGAAGTCACAGCATTCTGTCCTACCCATACCTGCATAGCTGCAATATCTTTTTTGCTGCTGCTTTGCTTTGATGCATTAATAGTAGCATTCATTGCAGCAACTCCATTAGCAAATGTCGGTTCGCCAGTTATATTCAGCAAATTAGTCAAATCACCAGCAACCGCACGTGTAGAAACGCCACGATTTACAAAACCGGCAATCGCACCTTTTACGTAAGCATCATCAGGATTCAAACGATAAAGCATAGCTACAACATTAGATTTATCCCAGTTGGTTTGAGCCACCAGTACCTTTGTAGTTGCATTATATTTAGTCTCATCCAAGTAAGTAGTTAAATGATAGAACGGATTAGTTGTAGTAGGATAAGCAACTTCTGAACTCATTACTTCAGGAATGAATGCTACAGATCCTAATTGTTTTCCTACATAGATAACTACTGTTTGTGCATCACCATCTACTCCAGATAAAGTCAATGTATTACCACTCAATATGGCACTAACTCCGGCAGCTTTCCAGCTAATTTTAGTAGCTTCAACCAATTTACCATCCTGGTAAATATCAAAGCATCCGGTTTCTATGTTAGGATAATAGTATTTACCGTCTTTGCCGTTAATACCATCTTTACCATCTTCGCCATCCTTGCCGTCTTCACCATCAACGCCATCTTTGCCGTCTTCACCGTCAACGCCGTCTTTACCATCTTCGCCATCTTTACCGTTTACACCGTCAACGCCGATAGCTTTATATTCTGTTTTTACGCCATCTTCGTACCAATAACCATCAGCACCAATAGTCCATGCCACAGCATTCTTACCGTCAACACCGTCTTTACCATCTGTTCCATTTGCGCCATCTTTACCATTGGTCAATTTGTAAGACTTTCCATCACTCAACACAATAGTAATTCCATCATTCGTGCTGTTTACAGATGTAATAACGGATCCCGACTTTATCAACGCTTGCAATTCGCCTAATGTCACATTGGTTGCATCAATCTGCTTCTGCAAACCGTCAATGTCATCATCGTAATCCTTACAAGACGTAAATGTCCCCGCAGAGCCAACCATTAAAGCCCCGAACAGGATTGCACTTAAAAATTTTTTGTTCATAATAAAAAACTTTAAATTTATAAATTTAAAAAAATAAAGAATAATAATAGTCTAATCAATAATCCTCATCTCATTATATACCGTTACTTTATAGGTAACGGAATTGTTGAATAAAAAGAAAAAAGTATGAAAAAACTCCAGGAAAAGTCTTTTATTAGTCAAATAATATGTCGAAACATGGGAGAGATTACCTATCAAACTAATTTGTAAGAAAAGAGTACATAGAATAGAGTGAGAAAGAGGAACATTTGATAAAACCCACTAAAGAAAAATACGATATTTTACTGATAGACAATAGCATACACGCAACACATAAGCTATAAGAAAGGAAATAGGAAAAACAACCGGAGAAAATATCCCAGGAAATTAGCTGATTATTTGTATTTCTAGAACAGTCAAATATCAGCGTTTTATAATGAAACTCTATAAAATCCGCCCCAATCTTTAGAAGACAGCAGCATGTCCTTTCACAAAAGAGATAACTTCTTGATTGGCTTGATCTATCCTTTGATTTTGAAAAGGCTTCAAATAAGTTTCCGTAACCTTGATAGATGAATGTCCCATTGCTTCTGATATGATACCCGGATGTATTTCACAATGATAAGCCATTGTTGCCCACGTATGACGAATAGTATACGTACTTAGATGGGCATGACTCCCCATCCATCTCTTCAATACAGACAATTTATAATTGAAAGCCCTCAATGCCGATTGATATTCATGATAGGCCGTTTCAGTGCCTTCAGGACTGGATAAGAAAGAGAATAAGTAAGGAGAATTCTGATCTGTATTAGCCACCATCCGAATCAATCTCATAGCCTCAGGCGTCAACGCCACTGTCAATGGTCGACCGGTTTTCCGCCGACGGTATCTCAGAATATTATCCTGAATATCCGCCTTACGCAAATACGCCAGATCAACAAATGGAATTCCCCGCAGTAAAAACATAAGTGCGAATAGTATCTTTGTTTTTTGTACATCTAAAGGCAAGGCGCCATTAATGGGTACTTTCTCCGTTTCACAAAGTAAGTTACCAATATCAGAAGCATCCAAAGATCTCCTCTGATCAGCACACACACTTGTATGCACATGTCTGAAAAGCCTTGGTATGTATAAGGCATAACCATTATCTACTGCCCGGTTATAAACCGCCCGGAGCACCTTCATATAAGTAGATACCGTATTCCAGCTACATCTTCGCTGGCGCAAATAAATTTCGAAACGTTTCAAAAGGTTCGAATTCAATTTGCAGAACGGTATATCCTTATTATTAAATGCAAAGAAAGAATTCCGTGCGCTCCGGTATACATGTGCAGTGCCCCACTGGCCATTTGCACGAAGTTCCAGAATAGTGGAGGATAGCATCTCCAATAATAATTTTTGTTTCATAATTGAATGTTTTTTGAATACAATTACTCTTTTTTTTAAGAATTATAGAAAAAAGAACAGCTTTATTTGCACATTTATGGAAAAACACTTATGTTTGCACCATATTTTGTGCCGTTACCTATAAAGTAACGGCATTTT
>ERZ791724.1423-NODE-1423-length-13196-cov-2.041169_pt1 | contig 13196 bp, 7 predicted proteins | sample MGYA00510044_ERZ791724 | MGnify/ENA primary metagenome ERZ791724 (study PRJEB30046, sample SAMN00715140) | human gut metagenome | study: EMG produced TPA metagenomics assembly of the A metagenome-wide association study of gut microbiota in type 2... | reverse complement strand
TTTCGATTTATCGGCACTACGAAACACAAAAGCTAACTGCGTTACAGTTTCACCACTCTTAACGCCATAATATTCACGAATACTGGGAGTTAGCTTTAATTGCCATTTATCATTTCCCAGTGAAGTCATTTTATATTTCGCTGAGTTATCTCCCCATGTCGGAGCATATTGCCAAGCTGTGCCCCCAATTGTCACCCCTGTATGTGCATACACATCACCGGTAAAACCTTTCAGCCCAGCCGTACCTTTCGTTGCATCAAAAATAATGGTGACTTCATCATTCTCCGTCGGGAAAGCCGGAGTAGTGGTTACTATTTGCGCTTGCATGGCAACCACTGCCAGCAAACAAATAAATAAGGAGTAAAGTCTTCTCATTCGGTATCAATTTATTGGTTAATGGCTCAAAAGTACACCAGTTATCCCGGATTATCAAGTACTTGAAACAGAAGCAGGGAAAGAAGTAGTGCAAACGGTTGCATGAATCAAAGCATACATTCCTGATCAGCTGGTTTCTGTCGGCAAAGATATAACGGACCGGAAATCAGCTTATGGGATTTGGTGGGTTTCGTCGGTTTTATTAGAGAAATATTTTTTTCCAGTTGGAGAAATATTTTTTCCCAAGTGAGAAAAAAAGCAGAGCTCTGCGAAACTTGCAAACTTGCAAGTTGTTACGACCTATGAGCTATGCAGCTTTTAATTTTTAATACGATTAAAAAATTATTAATGCAAATAACAAGTTGCAGTCAACTCATTATAGGACGTTATGAATTTTCATTTTGATGTGGTCGCCTTGAAAGAGAACGGAAAAGAGAAATCAAGCAATAGTTTTGTTATTATGGAGTAGAAACATTATTTTTGTATCATATAATATTTGCAGCTATGGAATTTGTTGATAGAATAGAGGAACAGCAACGTCTGATTAAGACATTGAACAGTGAAAAGCCTACTTTTATCGTGGTATATGGCAGGCGTAGGCTCGGAAAATCAACTTTAATTAAAAAGGTGATAACTCCGAATGATGTGTACTATATGGCAGACCAAACGGAGCGTGCCTACCAAATCAGTTTGTTGGCAAAAGAGGTCGGTCTGGTATTTCCAGACTTCGACAAAGTGATCTATCCCGATTGGCAAGCCCTGTTGACAGCACTCAATCATCGGACCCAGAAACGTTTCACTCTCTGCTTGGACGAGTTCCCCTATTTAGTTAAAAGTTCTCCTGAACTTCCTGCCCTGTTGCAAAGGCTGATAGACTCTCGTAGTTTAAAGTACAACCTGATTATTTGCGGTTCTTCCCAGCAGTTAATGCAAGGACTGATATTGGATGGAAGTGCCCCTCTTTACGGTCGTGCGGACCAGATGCTGAAACTTTCTCCCATACATATAAAGTATTTGCAGGAAGTATTACATTCGGATGCTGTCAGCACAATAGAGGAATATGCCGTATGGGGCGGTGTACCTCGTTATTGGGAACTCCGGTTGCAGAATGACGGCTTGCAGAAATCCATTGCTTACGACATACTCAATCCGTTGGGAACGCTTTATGAAGAACCTATACGTCTATTCATGGATGATATGCGGGATGTAATTCAGGCATCTACCTTGCTTTCCGTGATTGGAGGCGGTGCCAATCGATTATCCGAAATAGCGGCACGGCTGGAAAAGCCCGCTACTCATTTATCCGGTCCGTTGGAGAAGCTACGCCAATTGGATTTCATCGAGCGGGAAATACCTTTCGGTGAAAATCCGAAGAACAGCAAGAAGAGTTTGTATAAAGTAAGTGACCCGTTTATGGATTTCTACTTTCACTTTGTGGTCCCCAATCGTTCCTTAATTGAACTGGGACGTGCCGCCTTCGTAACGGATGCCATCCGATCGCAATTCTCCCGCTATGTATCCGCCCGGTGGGAAAAACTATGCCGCCAAGCGGTCAGTGGTGGAGTGATTGACGGAGAAATGTATAATCTTGCGGGACGCTGGTGGGGCAACGTGTCAAGAGACGAAGCTATCGAACTGGATGTCGTGGCGGAAAGTATGGACAGAAAAAAATTGCTGGTCGGAGAATGTAAATGGACGGAAGGGGAAGATGCGGACCGGCTCATCTACGAACTTACGAGCAAAGCCCGTAAGCTTCCGTTCCTGAAAGGGCAGGAAATTGTTCCGGTGTTATTCCTCAAGCAAAAGCCCGTTCACGGAAATGATGCTCTGGTGATAATGCCACAAGAAATTATTGATGTCATCGGTTAGTGGTAGTTATAAAATTTACGATAGGATATATATTTGTCCGTTGGATAGGTACTCATAAAGAATATGATAAAATAGATTGTTCAACCATTTAAGATATAGGATTATGAATAAAGTAACAAAAGAACAATACGAGTTTGCATTAGCAAGAGTGGAGGAGCTTCTACCATTGGTTGATGATAATACCCCAGCAAACGATAAGAATGTAGTAGAACTCACTGTTATGTCTGATATAGTGATTGCTTACGAAAAGGAACATTATCCAATAGAAAAGCCTACTGTTGCTGAACTAATTGAGTTATCCCTTGAAGAACAAGGTATGACACAGAGACAGCTTACCGGTGAAATTGGAGTAAGCCCTTCACGCGTCAACGACTATCTTTCCGGACGTTCAGAGCCGACTTTGAAAATAGCAAGATTACTTTGCCGGGTACTGAATATTCCTCCAACTGCAATGTTAGGACTTTAGGGAAGTACACAGCCTTTAAAACTACTTAGTAGTAATAACTCGACTACTACTAAGTAGCCGGTCAGGGAGCCTTCGTAAATACCTAAGAACCAAAACACTGCAATATTCCATATTCTATAATTTACGGCTTTAATAAATTTATTGGGGCAACATAAACCCCATCCTCTCTTTGATAGGCACCACCAACAGCAGTAAGAACCATCAGAAAATCAGGGGCTTTTTCATCACTCTTTTCTGCAATTTTATTGCGAAGTACCTTTAAAGACCTTGCTCCATCTTCCACGAGTTCATCACCACCAAGTTTAATTTCTACGGCACCCCAAAGTTATAAAAATCCCATAATTTTCAATCGTACATTCCCATAATTTTCAATACATATAGTAGAATCTACTGGCATTTTCAATAGGCTTATCATTCATATAAGACAAAAAAGCATCTCCTACTTTCCACTTCATTGGACGTTTTCATACCTCTTTTTAACATTCATGAATTCTGTCACTGTCTCCCAGTACTGCCTTTTGTTCTGTGGACGCGGATGCCAATCCGGATCAGGGCTATTACGAACAGCCTCTTCCCAATTTCCATCATTCACAAATTTATAGTCAATAGTGCAGGAAGATAATTCCTTTATAGGTTTAAGAAATATATATCCATCAAATAAATCTGCTAAAGTAAAGTCTGTATACCCCATTGAGTAGTAACTATGATCACGTAATTCTCCTATAAGCGACCTCTTCAAATCAAAACCAACAGGTTTATTGTTGTGTTTGCTCATTAACACTTCCAATTTTCCTACTGCTGGAGAAACCAATGCAGGCTGATGATTTGGATAATTAAAGAAAGGTTGATGTAAAGCCACAGAAACTACTTTCGTATTATATTTTGAATAGAGTAAATTTCCTAAGAAGCGCTTTTCATAGCGCACAAAATCAGGAGAAGTATAATCATAATAAGGAAAACAATAGGATGTAAATGCATGAATTGTCCCTGTCAAAACCAATATTTTCTCATGGCAAGACAGCACTTCACGTTCTAAAAGTGCACATCTGAAATCTTCCGTATTCCCCAAAGGAAAAACTTTTTTCATATTTTCCGGTGTTCTCACCTTTTCAAACGCTTCCCAATTATACCGATAACTGATATTCAAAATACGGAACCTCCTCGCTTGTTCCGGTAACGAACGATTCCACTCCCATGCAGCCTTATAAATACTCATATACTCGACGATAGCCCATCGGGTATTATAATTAAACATCAACTGACGAGTCAATTGTTCATCATACTTTGGTGCATTTATCAATGAATCTAATTGTCGTTGATCTTCGTATGCCCCGAACTCCATACCCAACATATAAATACCATTCTCATACAATTTAGGTATCATGTTTCGAACAAAATCCAAATTCTCTTTCACCCCATGATCTTCAGCCAACAAAACAATGTCTGCTTCCTTAAATTTAGATATCAAATAATCATCAGGTGAAAGGTTCTTATCGTGATTATCACAAATAGCATTCTTCCTTTCACTTCCCAAAAGAAATATCAACGGATTATCCAAACGCTTATTCCAATCTTCCTCCGTATGTCCAGCTCCCGGAAAAACCTTAGATATCCACATGGGGGTCTTCCAACCTTTCCTCGCCATCAGACTATCCAGTTTATCTTGATAAGGAGGATAATAAGCATCTAAAGTGGCATCTCCCCTATCCATATAAATCATACGGCTGTTAGCCTTTGGGAGATTCTTATCCAGATAATTCCGAAAAGCTTCCGACCATTGGTCCGCTTTTTCTTTAGAGAGTTCATTACTTAATATCATAGGGACATGAGTTGACATACAAGCAGCTCCTCCAAACACTTCCGGATATTCACAAAGTGCATATAGTGAAATTAAGCCGCCCATACTGGAACCCATCACAAAGGTATGCTCGACACTTTTATTCGTGGAATACTTTTTATCAATAAAAGGCTTAACTTCTTCCACCAAAAAACGAAGATAGTTATCCGCATTAAAACCCACATCACCCGGAACCACACTATCCGGTAAGTTCTTCAATGCTTTTTGAGGAAAGTAGTCTGCATATCTCGTTTCCGGGATGTTTGCCACTCCCACAACAATGCAGGGTTTGATCTTCTTTTCATTCAGAAGTTTTCCTACAACTTCATCAATCCCCCACTCTTGTTTATTCCAAGTAGTATTCGCATCAAACAGCATTTGACCATCATGCATATAAAGAACATCATACTTCTCTTTTGGAGAATAATCAGAAGGTAGCCAAACAAAGACATCACGCGGGGTGACAATTGAAGAGTTAAAGCCAGGATACTCTACAAGTTGTCCTAAAGAAACGGTTTGCTGCGCAATACCATAATGACATAGCAGCAGAGCAAATGCTATAAAAAGAAATCTCATTTTCATTGTATTACATATTTATCCATGACCAATGCACTTACAAGCTGTCACAAATACAATTTAGAATGTTATTAAACATACCATTATCTCTAATATTGTCTGTTCCTAAACAAATCACTAACTTACCAAGCATTAATCTCCAATATCATAATTCAAGCACAAGCACTTCTTTTGGCTGTAAATGAAGTTTTTTTCCTAATGGCACATTACTATCCGTCAACACATTCTTCGAATTAGTTCTATCTCCTATAACCTCTTTATAAAACGTTAAATCCAAGTCAACTTCCTTGTTAACTCCGTTCATTATAACCAGTATGCTCTTGCCATTATAAGAACGCTCATACACATATACATTGCTACGAGGCATGAAATGCTTCATTTTGCCTTTAGATATAGCATCATTTCCTTTACGCCAATGCAGCATTTTTTTCATAAAATTGAAAGCTTCCTGTTGCATAGCCGTTCTCCCACTTTCTTGAAAAACACTAATTTCATCTCCATTCCAACCTCCCGGCATATCCGGACGTACATATCCAAAATCTTCCTTTGTACTACCAGTCATTAATAATTCCTGTCCATAATATAATTGTGGAATACCAGGAATTGTCAACAACATGGTAACCGCCTGTTTATATGCATTCAAATTTTCCGGATCTTCCAATAAAAAACGATCCGTATCATGATTCTCAAGCAGACGCATCACATTATTAATATCAGGATAGCAAAAATCATAAGCAAAATGTTCAAAAAGAAGTTGCAGACCGGTATTCCAAGATGTTTCTTCATGGAAAACGTCAGCTGCTATTGTCCTTAAACGAAAATCCATCACTGATTTCAGTCTTGTATTAGCTTTCCCATTTACTATGCTGTTTTGCTGCCAATATGCAGTACCGACAGGGTTATTAGGAACCATTACTTCACCCACAATATTAAAATTTGGATACTCCTCAAAAACTTCTTTACACCAACGTACCATCATATCCGGATCCGGATATACATATGTATCTTGACGAATACCGTCCAAATCAGCATATTCAATCCACCAAATTGAATTCTGAATCAAATAATCAGCAACAAAACGATTCCTCTGATTCAAATCGGGCATTGTAGGTACGAACCACCCATCCGTTAATTCCTGTTTATCTATATCCGAAGCATAAGGATCAAAAAATACAGTTTTATTATGATTGGTCTCAACATATTTATGCGAATTATTAAACCAATTGTGCATCGGTGGATCGAGCAACCAAGGATGATTGGTTCCACAATGATTAAAAACCATATCCATTATCAGTTTCAGGCCACGTTGATGCATGAGTTCTGCCAAACGGACGTAATCCTCATTAGTTCCCAAACGAGGATCTATTTTATAGTAATCGGTTGCAGCATAACCATGATAAGAGCCTTCACCCATATCATTTTCCAAGACAGGAGTCGTCCAGATTGCTGTAACACCTAAACTATCTAAATAATCAAGATGTTGCATGATACCGGCTAAATCCCCGCCATGACGAGCATTCACATCCTTACGGTTTACCTCATAAGGATGCCTCATCTGTATATTGTCATTGCTTTCATCACCATTAGCAAAACGGTCCGGCATTAATAAATATACAACATCAGAAGAATTAAAGCCAATCTTATCTTCACTGCTACGCTGGCGTTCTTTCAATTCATAAGTACAATTCAGTTTACGCTTACCCTTAATAAATTCTATTTGAAATTTACCTGGCACCGCATCTTTCACATCCAAATACAAAACCAAATAGTTTGGACTTTCCATTGGACACACTTCCTTTAAAACAACTCCCGGATAATTAATTTCAGGTTTATATGCTGCTATATTCAAGCCGTATACCATCAACTGTAAGCGAGTATTCTTCATACCACACCACCAAAAAGCAGGTTCTATCTTATCAATCTTCTCACTCTTCTTGTCAGAATAACCAGCAGAAAGCCCGACAAAAGTATCATGCAAAGGTACAGTAGAAGATTCAAACTCAAGATATTCAATGATCTTTTCTGACAGCACTATTTGTTTAGCAAATCCCGATTGGCATAACAATAAAACAAGAAATAAAAATAAAGTTCTAATTTTCATGATACATAAAGTTTAAAGATACTATTACAAAACATAATGATCCGCTAATAAGGAATAAGAAAAATTCAAATCAACGAGTAATCGGTTGTATAAAGAAATGAAGCTCTTTCATTGCTGGAAGTACCTTCCCTGTATGATTATCAAAAAGTCCACGGTTAATCCATCCCTTAGTTACGGTATTGCCACAAGCATTTTCTTCGGGAAACCACCAAAACAGTCCCGTTACATTGGTATGACGACGTAGTTCAGCTACCAGCTCATGAGTAAATATACGTTGCCCCTCGACAGTAATAGGATAGAATTCAGAGTGTTCATCTGCACTTTTTGCCCATTGATCATTCTCGTGGGAATAGTAGGCAGCAGCCTCAACTATCATCACCTCCTTGTCCGGAAATTCTATAGCAAGAGAATCAAGCGTAGCAGCAAGTACCCCTACAGCCTTATGCCACATAGGATAATAACTAAGCCCAATGACATCGTAATCAAGTTGCCGTAAATGATTGTAATAAGTTTTAGTTTTATTCCATTCACCTGCTTTCTCTGTATGTATGATTATTTTTGCTTTGGGACAAATTTCACGACAAGCCTTAGCACCACTTTCCAAAAGTTTAACAAACAAATCCCAATTTTCCATTCCAAGCGGATCCACTTTTGCTACTGGCCATAACATTCCATTGGTTATCTCATTACCCACTTGTATCAAGTCAGGGGACGCTCCTTCTTTCACCATATGCTCAAGACTATTCTTAGTATATTCATATATGCTATCTGGCAAAGAAGCCACATTGACATTCTTCCATCTGTCAGGCATAAATTGCTTGCCAGGATCAGCCCATGTATCAGAATAATGAAAATCAAGCATAAATTGAAAACCCTCTTTTTTTATCTGCTGTCCAAATTTAGTTACATAATTCAAATCTTGACACACACCTTCACCTTTGTGCTCAGCAGAGGCTTTAGAAGGGTCAACAAAAAGACGGACACGGATAGCATTCCAACCTTGTTCTTTAAAATATTCAAGAGGTTTTACAACTCTTCCTTTCTCATCACGATACACAGTTCCTGCCTCCTCGTAACTTGGCAACAAAGAAATATCACCACCCAAAAGACGTTGTTGAGCATGAGTTTCGACACATAAAGTTAGCAAGAATGAGATAACAAAGATTAATCTAAAATTCTTCATAACGACATTATTTATGACTTCAATGGAAAAACAAAATCCTCTTCCCCATTTTTTCAATTATGAGAAAGAGGATCTTTATCAAAATACCTAACAACCTTGATCTTTAAAATCGCTATAGATATTCTATAGCCAACCTCAGTTAGTTAACAGCTTCAATTGTACAATAAGATTTACCTTCACAAAGAGGATAAAGGTTGATGGTATACGTACCAGCCGTTTCAATCTTCAAATTAGCACCGTTATTGGTAGTTAGATTTTCGCGAGTGCCACCCCAACTAATATCCCAAGCATCATTGGCACGGAATTTTAACTCATCCGCTTTCAATTCAGTAGTGATAGTCCAATAATGTACGGTACCTTTACCTTCTTCTGTGTATTCTGCCAATTCCATATCCGTATCGGCATCCCAACCACTGGGAGTAGCAGGACCAATGATACCTATCGCAATGGGAGTCAGGGTATAAGTTTTCTCATTCAGATCAACAACCACTTGATAGAAACCCGCCTCTTCGGTCATCATAATATTGGCAGCATCAGCAGCAGTGCTGAAGTCTGCGCCATAGTTAGTACCATTCCAATTTTCCTCTGAACAGAATTTGAAACCTTCCTGATTGAGATACATATACCCTTTGTAGACATTATCATATTCAGGACTTGCCATTGCATCAATCTGTTTCCAGCCGTTTGCAGCACCGGCCATATAGAGATAAGCAGTAGCAGGAGTAATCGAATAAGTATAGTTGACAGCATCAAATGTAATGACGAAATGCCCTTTTCCTGTAATTGTAGGAGTTTCCACATTATATACATCACCCGTCCAAACAGCAAAGTTTTCAGTTTTGTCGTCACCATTTACACGGCAACCAATCTGCCCGGCATTAGCAGCATCCCAACCGCCAGCTATATCATAAGATTCATAGATCTTAAACCAGTTAGAACCTGCAACCTTAGTTTCTATCGTAGCTTGATAAATCCCTTCTTTACCTTCAACCGCCTTCATAATGACGGGATGTTCAGGATCCCAGTAGTCGCCCACTTCAACAAAATCACCTATCAACGCATATCCGTCAGCACAAACTTCCGGGGTAGTTATCGGAGTAAGTTTGGCTTGAGAAGCGCCCGAGATGTTTACCGCTTCGCCATTTTTCAATTTAACGGCAAGATTCATATTCACATCCAGCACACGCTCTACATGGGCACGGCTGAAAAAAGCATCGCGAACCACAGAATCAAGTTCAAGAGTATTCACCTTCACTATATTCCCTGTCTTGAATGCAGCATTGATGGTTACCCCGTTGATATTTATACTGTTCACCTTGATTGAAGCCACCTCGGAATTCGATGAAGATAGAGCAGCTATTTCCACAGAATCAGTCTTTTGTGCTTCCTCTTCAATAGTACTGTAAAACTTATCCATATCTATGACCGCATCAGCACCTGCAGCGAAACTGATTTCATATTTAGCAGCAGCCTCTTCGGGAGAATTGGATTGGGGGTTAGCCCAATCCGTATAGTCGTCCGTACAAGCACCTAAGGTTATTCCGGCGAGGAATAGACCTGCGAGTATTTGATTTTTCTTCATAATGTTTTTCTTTTTAAATAAGATTATCATTCAGCTTATTTCACCTCACCCGTATCTAAGCCATCTTCAGTAGAACCTACAGTAAGATAGAGCTTTTGTCCCGCTCCGGCATTTACACTGTATTCGGATCCCATATCAGTGTTCCAGTTGCTGGCTATATTGGCATTCTCACGCCAGAAAACCTTGCCATCCAAAAGCGTAAACTCTGTTTTCCACCAGTCAAATTCACCTACTTGAGCATAAGCACGTAACTCACCTCCTGATACAAATTCAGCAGACACCCACTGACCACTGTTATCTGCGGGAGCAACCATCGGAGTAGAAGGAGTACCAGGAGTAAATCCTCCATTAGGATCACCAGTAATAAAGAGTTGTGCCGGATAAAGAGTCAGCGTGTAGTCAATAGCTTCACCATTAATCTTACCCTTAATATAGAGCGTATACCAGCCACCATTTTTTACTTTCACATTGCCACCATTATCAGAAATATCTGCACCTGCTTGATCATCAATAGTTTTAAAATCAGCATGACCCAACCATTGTTGAGGATAAGTTCCCCACTTGAACTCGGCATCGTTAGGAAGATAAACTATCGTAAAGAAGTTACCAGCCATACCATTAATAAGCGCCATTGGTCTCCAAGTTGTCCAAGCAGCACCAATGCTCGAACCGCATACATAGAGATCTTCGGGCAACGTTATACTCGGAGCCTGATAAGTAGCTATCACCTGAATCTTAATAACATTAGAGTAGCAATTCCCCAAGTCCATACCATTAACGTTAGCATGTAGACGTACATAGAGTTCTTTCACTTCATTAGAAGGATATGTCACGCCTTCATTAGCATCCTGAAACATAGTAATTACAGCATCATTCAATCTACTACCAGATACTTTAATGGTAGCAGAAGTAGAGCTTGTCACAACTTTATACACAGGTTCTTCTGCTGTAAAATCTTCAAAAGAAATCTCCACATCGTAGTTAGTACTCAAAGGTATGCCACCGTAATCAGGTTGGCTGGTGGTAAAAGTGAGTTCATCAGTAGTCAGCAAATCCAATACATTATTGGCTGCGTTGGCAGGCATATTCAATACAAATCCTGTAGTATTTTCGTGGAATGTAGGATTGCTATCCATATCCTTCTCACATGAGGTGACCAACACCAAAGTAAGAACGGGTAGCAACATTCCCAACAGTATCTTTTTCATATTATTGTTTCGATTTTAGTAGTTCGATAATAAATTCTATTAATAACGCGGATTTTGAGTCAAGTTCTTATTGCCATTGATGTCATCAGCCGGAATCGGATATACGTTGAAGAAATCTTCTACACTTTTTCCTTCTGCTACACCTCCCTTGAAATCCCAAACATATTTGTCACCAGTGAAAAGCCCGAAACGAATCAAGTCACTACGACGACGACCTTCCATATAGAACTCACGACACCATTCATCAATAATATATTGTTCGGTAATGGTAGCAGGAGTAGAAGCACCTGCACGGCTACGCAAAACTTCAATGTCAGCACGTGCTTGTTGCGGATCACCTGTCAGACGGAACTTAGCTTCTGCACGAGTCAGATACATTTCGGCATAGCGTATCAAAGGAATATCCACATCGGGGAATTCATTGTGTGAAGTCGCTGCACCATCCGTGCGGATATTACTCCATTTCACAATAGAAAGACCGGAGTTAAAGCCTGCAATCTGTTCAGCCTGTAACTTACGAAGTCCACCACCGCAACCGGAATAGAAGAGTGCACGATGATCGTTAGCCTTTTCCTGTACATCTTTGGTAGCAGTCCCTGCTGCAGCATCAAGTGCTATTATTTCAGCCTCCGTTGCACCATCGGGAGCTTTCTCTGTAGCAAGCGGACAATCTTCAATAGTAGGGAAGAACTTCTTAACTAAAGCCGCACGGGAGAAGTTACAACTCCAACCATTGGAAGTACCCATATAAGGCATTCCAGTGATACGAGTAGAACTTACCAAATAGTTGGCACCACTATAACTTTTTGTTTTAGCTCCATCCTGACGGATAGGCAGAATGATTTCCTGCATGGCATTTTCATTCTCGTCGTTATCGGCCATAAACAGTTCGCTGTAATTTGTACATAGCTTATATGCTGAGCCAATCACTTTGCTGGCATATTCTTCCGCTTTTGCATAATCGGTTTGTCCGGTGTATACGCCTGCATTCAGGTACAAACGTGCGCGGAGCAACCAGATGGCGGCTTTGTCTGCACGTCCGAAGGGAGCCTGGCGAGGCTCATACATATCAGCTTCAATTTCGTTCAGTTCATTCTGAATGTAAGTATATAGTTCCGTCCCCTTCTTCTCGACAGGCAAGTCATTGCTAAAGTGTTCCTTGAACGGAGCTTTACCAAACAAGTCGAGGAAGTACCAATAATGGAGGGCACGCAGGAAACGTATTTCCGCACGTTGACGCAGTGTTTCTGCATCTGTCATGCCTTCGGTCTGGTCGAGGAAGAAGTTATATTGTGTGATGTCATATCCCAAACGGACGTAAACCCACTCTGTGCGCTGGCTGGAAGGACTCCAGCTAATGCTTGTAAGCTGGGGGATGTCCTGATTCTCCTGCCATGCCCAAAGACATTCGTCGGTAGGCAGTTCGTTGCAGTTGAAAGTGGTACGATAGAAACCGGATTCGCCTTCGTCCTGTCCGTCGAGGTCAGGAGAGCCGTCGATACCCTTTTGTCCGGTTACACCCAACATGGCATATCCTTTCACAAATACTCCCTGCTGGTCGAAACTACCTCCTGTCTGAGGGTCGATGGGACTAATATCCAGATCGTTGATACATGAAGTTACTCCCGAAGAGAGAACTGCGATCAGTGCGGCTGAAAATAGCTGTTTGATATATTTTGTTTTCATGATAAATTGATTTAATGAATGTTAGAATTGCAGACTTAAACCTAATAAGAAAGTCATAGCTCTGGGATATGGATTGGCGTCGATACCGCTTTTTACTTCCGGATCAAGGCCTTTGTATTTACTGATAATGAACGGATTCTGTACTGTAGCATATACACGCCCGCCAACACCTTTGTAGGTTTGAGTCTTCCACAGATTCTGGAAAGAATAACCTAACGTGATGTTATCACAACGTAAGAATGATGCGTTATGTATAAAATAGTCGCTCATATAGTAATCACCTTGTCCGCTGAAACCGAGTGCGACGGCTTCG
>ERZ791724.1408-NODE-1408-length-13298-cov-2.397493_pt1 | contig 13298 bp, 10 predicted proteins | sample MGYA00510044_ERZ791724 | MGnify/ENA primary metagenome ERZ791724 (study PRJEB30046, sample SAMN00715140) | human gut metagenome | study: EMG produced TPA metagenomics assembly of the A metagenome-wide association study of gut microbiota in type 2... | reverse complement strand
CCACTTCCTGTACGTTTGGTTTGTTCTGCCGCAGGCATTCGTTTAGGTTTGGGAAATGGCGCGGTGATTGGTCGCAGAAAGGGCGATTATGTATCTGCATTTGCTTCTCAGGGATATGTTTCCGGTACCCATGCCCGCTTACAGAAGAACGCATCCGGACAATGGGAAATAGTGGATCTGGATTCTACCAATGGTACGTTTGTAAACGGTAACCGTCTTTCGCCGAATGTACCTGTTGTGTTTAACATCGGAGATGTCATTCGCATAGCCAATCTTGATTTCAAGGTTGAATAGAATCGATGGAATAGAGCAAATCTTAATCATAGGTTGTAATCATTAAATCGCAAAATTGCCTTATGTTATTATTGAAATGTCAGCTTGCCAGTGATATGGGGTGCATACGTACCAATAATGAAGATATGATACTTTTCAACGGAGGACTTTATCGTGACGAAACATACGAACAAAAGTTTGAACTCATTCCTCAAGCTCGTTTTACGGCTTTTGTAGCGGATGGTATGGGCGGGCACGAAGGTGGAGAGTTTGCCAGTGAGTTGGCTACCCAGGCATTCGACCGTTTTATTACCGATCTTCCTTGTGGACTTTCTCATGAAGTACTGTCCGGTGAGATAAAGAATTGGGTGAATGAAACTCATGCTCTGATAACAAATAAGGGCGTTGAACTTCCTCAATACGAGGGAATGGGAACCACTTTTGTAGGTATGTTCAGTTATGAAGAGAGCATCTATATGGTGAATATTGGAGACAGCCGCCTGTATCGTTATCGTGGCGGTATTCTGAAACAACTTTCGTCGGACCACTCCATGCGGGAACTGACCGGAGATATGACTACTCCATCCAATGTAATCTATAATTCTTTGGGTGCCGGAACATCAGCTTTTGCTGATTTCACCGAATTAACCGGCCAATTATTGGATGAAGACCTCTTTTTGATTTGTTCCGATGGTTTGAGTGATATGCTTACAGATGATCAGATTGAGGAAGTCCTTCAGCGAGAACCTACTGCAATCAGCTTGACAGAAGCTGCAAAGGCGGCAGGTGGCAGGGATAATGTGAGTGTTGTGCTTCTGTGGGTGATAGAATAGGAAGAGATAGCCAATCAAATGCACGATATAGGTTGATTAGTCAGATATTTTTAAAAAATATATTGCTATTTCTTTTTATTTTTGTTTCCTTTGTTGTCAAATAATCGAATATTTTAAAGTAAGAGTGAAGATGCAGTTTCCATTTATCTATCTGATCGTTTTCTGTTTACTCGTGATTCTTTTTCTGGTCTGGTATATTCAACGGACCAAGCAGCGGAAGAAGTATCTCGAACAGGAGCACAAGTATGACCAGGCTTTATTGGAAGTGCATGCGGTAGAGACTGAGTATTATATTTCTTTATTGAGGGATAAGCAAGAAGAAACTCAAAAACTGCTTTCTCAGAAAGAAAGTGAAATCAGAAAATTGGCCGATGAAAAGGCACAATTATGCAATGTGATCTTTAAAGAGACATCCATTTATAAAACAATAGAACGGCTTAGCCGTCAAAACAAAACTAAAAATAAACAGGACTTACGCATTTTATTGGAAGATGAACAGAAGAAACTGCGTTCTACTGTTGTAGAGATATACAAGGACTATATAGAGTATCTGCACCAAACCTATCCTAAATATACAGAAGACGATTGTCTATTTTCATGCCTCTCAATTTGTGGATTAGATGATTTTACCATTGCTCTCTGCTTTGGGAATGTCAATAAGCAAATTGTGGCTCAAAGGAGGCATCGGATAAAATTGAAGGTTGCTAATTAGCCTGCTTTTTGAAATTGTTATTACTTCTCTTTGTAAGTGGGTGATAAGTAACTAGTTGTGAAAATTAGTTGTTATCACTTATGTTCTTTTTTTTGCTTTTATGTCACTAACTTTGTCACATTACTAATTGGGATAAGTGTGAAAGACATATGGGTGAACGCATTACTATTAGTTTTTATCCGGCGGAAAAGCCTAAGAGGAAAAAAGGATTTTTTGTTCGTTTATTCGAGTGCATAAAAAGATGGATTAAGAGACTTCTGAGTTTTAGTTAACATATTTAATAACTTCTTCAAAACGCATTATTATGGATACAAATTTATTATCGATGTCGCAGCAATTCTCCGGGCTGCCAATGGAAAGCTTAATCGGAGGTCCTTTGAATGCAGCCGCTAAGGCGAATTCTGCAATGGCTCTTACGCAAACGATGTTTATGTTGGACACTTGCTTCAAAAAAAAGGAATTAGGTAGTAAGACCCCGCCTGTTTATAATTATGAGCCTATCATGATTGATATGGTATTAACTAGAAGTGTCATAACTCAGGGTATGGATCTTACTAGTGGAATTCCTCAGGCCAGTACTAAATTTAGTCTGCCTTTATTGACAATCTTGCCAATCAATTCATTAGCTGTCGAAACCGTGGATATAAACTTTGAAATGGAAGTAAAATCAAGTTTCTCTGAAGACAATAATGAAGCAAAATCATCTGAGAGTGCAGGTGAAGGTAGTTTTGAAACTAAAATAGGCTGGGGGCTGCTAAGTACAACTATTAAAGGTTCGGCCAGTTATTCTTCAAAAGATTCTTCGACCCATGATACACATTATGAGAAGAGTAATTCTGCCAAGTATACGGTTAATGTACATGCAGGCCAATTGCCACTTCCTAAAGGAGTAAACACTATTATCGAAGCATTTGCACAAGCAATTCAGCCTATAGAATTGACCCCTGCTACCTCTTCTCCTACTCCTACTCCTTCTCCAGAGTAGTCTGAATGATAGAATGGTTAGGGAAGTTTAATATTAAGTCGAAATAAACGATTATGTCTGAAAACGAGCAAGTTACATTCAAACCTCAATTTGGGGCAGAGCTTAACATTGAATCCATCATTGGCGCACCTTTGGTGGCGGCCTCGAAAGCCAATGTTATGATGCTAACCGGGCAGGCTCAATTCTTGCTTGATTATTGCTTCACAAAAGAGGAGGGAAGTGACTTGCGACAACCTCTTATGATAGAGATGGTGCTGACTCAGCCGGTTGTTGATCATACGAAACAACCGACTGATCCGGGATACATCTCTATCAACAAAATGGCTTTCCAGGTTCCTTTACTGTGTTTACTGCCTTTAAATTCTCTTGCAATTGATAAGATCAATGTGGATTTTGATCTGGAAATCACATCGGTGGGTTCTTATGATTATAAATCGAAAGTGAACGCGGATGTGCAGCTTGTAGAGAAGAAGGCGGTTCTGAATGGAAGAATTGCTCCAGCGAAACAGGAATATAAGAAAAACTTCCGTGAACAATATGATAGTACTTTGTCAAGCCGTCTTAAAGTGAATATACATGCGGGCAGACTACCTTTGCCTAAAGGAGTATTGACTTTACTTGATTTGTATACGAAATCGATACAGCCCATACCAAAAATAGATAAACAGTCGGAAAAAGAAGAATAGAAGTATGATAGATCAAAATATCCCATGTCCGGTATGCAGGACCCAAATACCCGTTGATTTGCATTTGTTAATCCAAGGCGTACAATTTTCATGCCCTAACTGTCAAGCGGCGATTGGGTTAGCATCGGAAAGCCGCTCGGTAGTGAGTGAGGCAGTCGACAACTTTGAAAAGTTGAAAAAGATAGCACCTCAGAAAAAGTAAAATAGCATAGTGTCGAATCATAAAATTCATCGATATGATTAGCTTTAAATTGTTTGTAGAGGCTATCCATCATGCCATTGTAAGTGCCAGTGACTCGCTGATGGACAAGAATGAAGGCTTGCTGGATAAGTATTTTGAAAAGCCTGTTGACGGGGAGGGGAAAAATAAAGGGGCATTGGTTCCGAAGATAGTGCAACTTGAATATCCTGCTTTGGATGATACCGGAGCAGTTACTACTACAACAGTTCAGGTCCCTTTAATCACATTGGTACCTGTTACAGCCTCTAAAATAGAAAAGGCTACTGTGACGGCAGAATTTGCCTTGGAAGTTATAAATGATGAGCTACAGATCAGCTTCCCTAATAAAAAAACACCAGAAAATGCTACGGTAGGAAAATTGGAGATCGTTATTTCACCACAAGAATTAACGGATGGACTGGAATTGATTATCGAGGGATATGCAAATGCTTTGAAACGGCAGATTACCTGACAGACAAGGAAGTTTCAATTATTAATTTTAAAAAGTAACTACTAAGAAAGTATATCGGTTTGATGTTTAGAATTTATTGGAAATAAGGACTTTACAAGGCGATAACTTCTTGTAAACAGACTCTCGACTTCTTGCTGACAAGCTATTAACTATTTGTCAGCAAGAAGTTTTTATGTAGTATCCATTTTATACCGGAAACCTCCTCATGATTCTGGCTGTTATATTACTCTTCTATAATTTCCCATCTTCTTTATTTCTTGCTATTGATCTCGCCAATTAGTGCGTTTTTCCCATATATCTTTCTATCTTAGCGAATAAATGGAAAGATTATTGCATTTATTGAGTCAATTGCGTTATTCAGAAAATGAATTTGTAGCTAACTTTGCTTCCAAACATTAAATAGAGTTACATACCATGAAAAAATTATTCATCTCGTTATTTTTAGTAACGTTTTTTATTTTGGAGAGTTCGGCTCAATGGAAACCGGCCGGAGATAGAATAAAGACAAAGTGGGCAGAACAGATCAATCCTTCCGATGTATTGCCCGAGTATCCAAGGCCCATCATGCAGCGTAATGACTGGAAAAATCTGAATGGTTTGTGGGATTATGCTATTATTGATAAAGGTGGACGCATTCCAACGGATTTTGAAGGCCAAGTTCTCGTACCTTTTGCTGTAGAATCGTCTTTGTCCGGAGTAGGAAAGAGAGTGAACGAAAATCAGGAAGTAATCTATCAACGGAGCTTTGAGATACCTTCAGCCTGGAGAGGAAAACAGGTTTTGCTACATTTTGGTGCCGTTGACTGGAAAACCGATGTATGGGTGAACGATATTAAGGTTGGGAGTCATACCGGAGGATTTACTCCATTCTCCTTTGATATAACTCCTGCCTTATTGGCTAAAGGCAGCAACCGCCTGGTTGTAAAGGTTTGGGACCCTACGGACAGAGGCCCTCAACCACGTGGTAAGCAAGTCAGCAGGCCGGAAGGTATCTGGTACACTCCTGTTACTGGTATCTGGCAAACTGTATGGCTGGAACCTGTTGCTGGTAAACATATTGAAAATCTTCGTATTACTCCTGATATTGACCGCCACCTGTTAACGGTAAAAGCTGAACTGACCGCCAACAGCACTTCAGACTTCGTAGAGGTGAATGTGTATGATGGTAATCAATTAATTGCTGCCGGTAAGAGTATTAATGGAGAACCTGTAGAAGTGGAGATGCCTGAAAATGCAAAACTGTGGAGCCCTGATTCTCCTTTTCTCTATACTTTGAAAGTTATTTTAAAAGAGGGGAATAAGATTGTAGATAAGGTGGATAGCTATGCGGCTATGCGTAAATATTCCACTCGCAGGGATGCCAATGGTATCGTACGTTTGGAACTGAATAATGAAGCGCTGTTCCAGTTTGGCCCGCTTGATCAAGGTTGGTGGCCTGATGGTTTGTATACGGCTCCTACGGATGAAGCTTTACTGTACGACATTCAGAAGACAAAAGATTTCGGTTATAATATGATCCGTAAACATATTAAAGTAGAGCCTGCCCGTTGGTATACATATTGCGACCAGCTTGGAATCATCGTATGGCAAGACATGCCGAGTGGTGACCGTAACCCCCAATGGCAGAACCGGAAGTACTTTGACGGTACGGAAATGAAGCGTTCAGCCGAATCAGAAGCTTATTATCGCAAAGAATGGAAAGAAATAATGGACTGTCTGTATTCTTATCCTTGCATTGGTACCTGGGTGCCATTTAATGAGGCTTGGGGGCAGTTTAAGACCGTTGAAATTGCTGAATGGACGAAACAATATGATCCAACCCGTTTGGTGAATCCGGCAAGTGGTGGTAACCATTATACTTGTGGTGATATGCTTGATCTGCATAATTATCCGGCACCTGAGATGTACTTGTATGATGCCCAGCGTGCAACTGTCCTGGGTGAATACGGTGGTATCGGTCTTGTTCTAAAGGAGCATATCTGGGAGCCGAACCGCAACTGGGGTTATGTTCAGTTTAATTCTTCCAAAGAAGCTACGGATGAATATGTGAAGTATGCCGATATGCTGTATAAGATGGTAGACAGAGGATTCTCCGCAGCTGTCTATACACAGACTACTGACGTGGAAGTGGAAGTGAATGGCCTGATGACCTATGATCGTAAGGTTATTAAGCTGGATGAAAAGCGTGCTAAAGAAATAAATACACGTATCTGTAATTCGTTGAAAAAGTAATCTTCCGGGAAGGAGGAGGTTATGAGCCGAACGATTATAAAACTTTTCTTTTATTTGTGCATATTGACGGTGTTACCGTCATATGCACAAAATGCTGTTCATTACTATTTTAAGACAATGGACATCCGGAACGGTCTTTCACAAAATACCGTATATCAGATTTTACAGGACAGGAAAGGATTTATGTGGTTCGGAACTAAAGATGGTCTGAACCGTTATGACGGTTTATCTTACCGCGTATACAAAAAGGAAAATTCCGGTTTAGGCAAGAATTTCATTACTGCACTTTATGAAGACCATGAAGGAAATATCTGGATAGGGACGGATGGGGGAGTTTTTATCTATAATCCGGTACTTGATTCTTTCACAGCTTTTAATCAGATGAGTGATAAAGGAACTGTTATTAAAGATTTCGTAACCATGATTGGAAGCGATGAATACGATAATATTTGGATATCGGTGGAGAATCAGGGCTTGTTTTGCTACAACCATGAGAAAAGGTTGTGGAATTATCTGCATGATTCGGGCATGTCCAATGTAGCTCGTTTCTGGCTTAACGAAAGTACCTGCTGGTTGGCTTTGTATGCTGACAATCTTTACTACACAAAGGATAATTTTGAAAGTCCGCTACAACCTTTTAAGGATGCAGATGGCAATGAGATATTTAAAGGAGATATCATTAACTGGCATGTCAGTGGTCCGCACAATTGCGTTTATATAGCTTCGGTTAACGGATTGACTGAGATAAACTTTACCACCGGTAAAACTCGTAGATTGCTGGACGCCTATGTACGCGTGTTGCAGTTCAAATCCGATGATGAACTGTGGGTAGGTACGGAGTCTGGTCTGTATATATACAATCTGACAAATGATAAGGTGACACATCTGTCGGTTCCTGGTCAGGATGATTCTTATGCATTGTCGGATAATGCCATTTATTCACTGTGCCGCGATAAGGAAAATGGTATGTGGATAGGTTCATATTTCGGTGGTGTGAACTATTATCCATATCAATGGACTTATTTTGAGAAGTTCTATCCAAGGGATGATCTCAGGGACTTCGGGCGTAGAGTGCGAGAAATATGCGAAAGCAATGACGGTACGCTGTGGATAGGTACTGAAGACAAGGGATTATTCAATTATGACCCTGCAAATGGTAAAATAGTGCCTTTTGATCATCCTGCTATTTACAAGAATGTTCATGGACTTTGCCTGGATGGAGATGATCTATGGGTGGGCACCTTTTCCGGTGGATTAAACCGGGTGAATCTGCATACCAGACAAGTGAAACATTATTCCAGAGGTGAAACTCAGAACTCGATGTCCGCTAATGATGCTTTTACCATTTGTAAAACCACTACAGGCGATGTTTGGATTGGTACAACAGCCGGTCTACTGAAATACAACCGCTCTTCTGACGACTTTACACGTATTGCTGAATTGAAGAGTATGTTTACTTATGATATATTGGAGGATTTCAACGGTAATCTTTGGTTTGCTACTTTCTCCAATGGAGTCTTTTGCTATAATGTCCGAAGTCAGAAATGGAAGAATTACCTGTCGAATGAAAAAGATTCCGCTTCGCTCTCTTACAATAAGGTGATCAGTATCTATGAAGACAGCAGAAAACGCCTGTGGTTTATGACCTTGGGCGAGGGCTTCTGCCGCTATAATCCTGAGACGGATAACTTCACCCGCTATGATATGTCGAAAGGTTTCCCAAGTAATACTATCTATAAAATGGTTGAGGATAAGCGGGGAAATCTTTGGCTTACGACTAATTATGGTCTTGTCTGTTTCAACCCGGAAACGGAAAGTAAACATGTTTATACCACGGCTAATGGATTGTTGAGCAACCAGTTTAATTTCCAGTCCGGATATTGTGACAAGAAAGGGCGTATTTACTTAGGCAGTATCAATGGATTTATAGCTTTTGACCCTGAAACTTTTGTAGAGAATACTTTTCTTCCTCCGGTGGTCATTACTGACTTTTACTTGTTCAACAAGCGGTTATCAGTGGATAGTCCGGATTCTCCCATGAAGAAGAGTATTACTTATTCAGATGAAATAGAACTTGATGCCAATCAGAATTCCTTTTCTCTTCAGGTGGCCGCTTTAAGTTATCAGGCTCCCGAGATGAATCGGTTAGAGTATAAACTGGAAGGTTTTAACAGTGAATGGTATACGGTAGGCAGGAACTCCATGATCAATTATTCCAATCTGCCTTACGGAAGTTATACGTTGCGTATGAAGGGATCTAATAGCGACGGTAAATGGAATGAAGCGCAACGTGTGCTTAAAATACGTATTCGACCTCCTTTTTACTTGTCTACCTGGGCCTATGTCGTTTATGTACTATTGGCTTTATGTTCTCTGGTTGCCGTTATTTTCTATTTTAGGAGAAGGACCCAACAGAAGCATCAGCAGACCATGGAGAAGTTTGAGCGTGAGAAGGAGAGGGAATTGTACACGGCTAAAATAGATTTCTTCACGAATGTAGCTCATGAGATACGTACGCCGCTTACACTCATAAAGAGTCCGCTTGAGAATGTGTTGTCGTCCAAATCGGTATCTGATGAAATCAGGGATGATTTGGAGATAATGGACCTGAATACAAATCGGCTGCTCGATCTGGTCAATCAGTTGCTCGATTTCAGAAAAACGGAGACGCAAGGATTCCAACTGAATTTTGTGGAATGTGATGTGTCGGACATCTTGCAAAAGACGTGTAAGCGTTTTAGACTTTCGGCACGTCAGAAAGAATTGGAATTTGTTATTGACTCTCCCGAAACGGTGTATGCTTCGGTCGATAAGGAAGGATTGACCAAGATTATCAGTAATCTGCTTTCCAATGCCATCAAGTATTCTGAAACTTATATCCGCGTTAGGCTGTATGTGGAAGAAGATAAACTGTTGTTTTCGGTTTGTAATGACGGTCCTGTTGTTCCGGCAAAAATGCGTGAAGAGATTTTTAAGCCGTTCATCCAGTATAAGGAGGGAGTCTTGAGCTCCGTATCCGGTACCGGCATTGGGTTGGCATTAGCCCGCTTGCTTGCCGAACTGCATGAAGGCACATTATATATGGAAGATTCCATGGAATGTAATTGTTTCCTGTTATCACTTCCGCTGAAGCATGTACAAACTGTCACAATAGAGCGAAAAGAACCGGTAATGAATGAAGAATCATCCGGAGAAGGAGAACCGGGAACCGGTCGTAAACAATGCCGGTATACCCTGTTGGTTGTAGAAGATAGTTTGGAGATGCGGTTGTTTGTGACCAAACAATTGTCATCGGAATATCAGGTGCTGACAGCTGTCAATGGTATAGAAGCGTTGAAAGTATTGGGAGAACATACGGTCAATCTGGTTATTTCTGATATTATGATGCCCGAGATGGATGGATTGGAACTGTGTGAGCATCTGAAGTCGGAGCTCGATTATAGTCATATTCCCATTATATTATTGACAGCTAAAACCACCCTTCAGGCAAAAATAGAAGGTATGAGGCTTGGTGCGGACGTTTACATAGAAAAACCGTTCTCTGTGGAATACCTAAGAGTGTGTGTGTCTAACTTGTTGAGTAACCGCGAGAAGTTGCGGGTTTCTTTTGCTCATTCTCCTTTTGTACAAGCTAACAGTATGGCGATGACTAAAGCAGACGAAACCTTTCTTAAAACATTGAAAGAAGTAGTTGTGGCCAATATGCAAAATCCTGAATTCTGTCTTGATGATATGGCGAGCCTGCTGAATATGAGCCGTTCGAGCCTGAACCGGAAAATAAAAGGGATACTGGATTTGACCCCGAATGATTACATTCGTCTGGAACGTCTGAAGAAGGCGGCACAGCTGTTGCAGGAAGGAGAATGTAAGATCAATGAAGTATGTTACATGACTGGGTTCAATACCCCTTCTTACTTCACAAAATGCTTCCAGAAGCAGTTCGGAGTTCTGCCTAAGGACTTTATAAAGTGACAACAGGGGCGATTGGTACTATTTTCGCATTGTTTGGATAAATATTTATACTCTATATCTCAGGATTTTGCTATTTTTGGACTGTCATTTTATATCGCTGTTCCGCCTTCAGTAAAAGACGGGAAATAGGCTTTATTTTAAAGATTATATTATGAAAGATACATTGATCAGTAGGAGAGAGTTTCTGAAAGATATAGGGATGATTGGAGCCGGAGTGCTGCTATCGGCAAGCCCTTGGCTTTCTGCCTTTTCGGAAGTTGTAGAAACATCCGGTGAAAAGTGCCGTCTGGCTATCATCGGTCCGGGTTCAAGAGGACGTTTTTTGATGAGCTTCCTGGTGCAGAATCCTAAAGTAGAAATTGTGGCATTGTGCGATATCTATCAGCCCTCTATTGAAAAAGCACTGGAACTGGCTCCGAAAGCTAAAGTTTATGACGATTACCGGAAAATACTGGAAGATAAAACCGTTGATGCCGTACTGGTAGCTACTCCTCTTAATTCCCATTGCCAAATTGTGCTGGATGCTTTTGATGCCGGCAAGCACGTGTTCTGTGAGAAATCCATAGGCTTTACGATGGAAGAATGTTTCCGCATTTATAGTAAGCACATCAGTACGGGCAAAATATTCTTTACCGGACAGCAACGTCTTTTCGATCCGCGATACATCAAGGTCATGGAAATGGTTCATGCCGGCACTTTCGGTGAGATAAATGCCATCCGTACTTTCTGGAACCGGAATGGAGACTGGAGGCGGGAAGTGCCTTCACCTGACCTGGAACGTCTGATTAACTGGCGTCTGTATCGCGAATATTCCAAAGGACTGATGACCGAACTGGCTTGTCATCAGCTACAAATAGGGAGCTGGGCACTGCAAAAGCTTCCCGAGAAAGTGATGGGACATGGGGCTATCACCTATTGGAAAGACGGTAGGGAAGTATATGATAATGTAAGTTGCATATATGTGTTCGATGACGGAGTGAAGATGACATTTGACTCTGTCATATCCAATAAATTCTATGGTTTGGAAGAACAAATCATGGGTAATCTGGGGACGGTGGAACCGGAGAAAGGTAAATACTTCTTTGAAAGTGTCCCTCCTGCACCTGGATTTTTGCAGATGATTAACGAATGGGAGAATAAAGTGTTTGATTCCTTACCTTTTGCCGGAACAAGCTGGGCACCGGAAACTGCCAATGAAAACAAAGGAGAATTCATTCTGGGAGAACGGCCTAAATCGGATGGTACTTCTTTGTTATTAGAAGCTTTTGTTGAGGCTGTTATTACCCGTAGGCAGCCGGAACGCATAGCCGAAGAGGGCTATTATGCAAGTATGCTTTGCCTGTTGGGCGATCAGGCTTTACAGGAAGAACGGGTACTATACTTCCCCGATGAATATAAAATCAATTACTTGAATCATCAAGCTAAAACACCTGAAGCCGTATGAAAAACACAGTCATTACCGCCCGCCGGAAAAAGATAGAACTGCTGACTTTGCTGGCGTGCTTCATTATAGGCAATCTGGCAAATCTGTATGCCATAATTTCTTATGAGACACCTTTCTCGGAGATGCTGACATCCTTTTTCTATGTCCTCGCGTTTTCGGGCGTGCTTTATGTCTTCTGGACAATCCTGCGCATTCTGTTCTATGGGATAAGAAGTCTGTTTTTGAAGAAAAGAGATGCGGCCTGAAGATGATCAAGATTCAGTAACTTAATTAATACCAATGATATATGACGACACGAAGAGATTTTTTGAAGACGATGACAATGGCTTCTGCCGGACTGGCATTCGGAGCCGGTGATGTGCTGGGAGCCCGTGCTTCCACGAGGCAAAGGAAAGTGACGGACAAAGTGAAGATTGCCTATATAGGCATTGGAAACCGTGGCGAGCAGATTATAAGCGATTTTGCCCGTACCGGTATGGTAGAAGTCGTGGCTCTGTGCGATGTGGATATGGGAGCCGCTCACACCCAGAAAGTGATGAACCAGTATCCTAAGGCGAAACGCTTCCGTGATTTCCGTCAGATGTTTGACAAGGCGGGCAATGATTTTGATGCGGTAGCCATAGCAACTCCCGACCATTCACATTTCCCCATCAGTATGCTGGCTTTGGCATCAGGCAAACATGTGTATGTGGAGAAGCCACTGGCGCGTACTTTCTATGAAGGAGAATTGCTGATGCAAGCTGCACTGAAGCGTCCGAACCTGGCTACACAGGTCGGTAACCAAGGGCATTCGGAAGCTAACTATTTTCAGTTCAAGGCGTGGATGGATACCGGTATTATCAAGGATGTAACGGCTGTGACGGCACACATGAATAATCCCCGTCGCTGGCACAAATGGGATACCAATATCTATAAGTTCCCTTCCGGCCAGCAACTGCCGAAAGACATGGAGTGGGATGCCTGGTTGGGAGTAACTCCTTATCACGAATATAACAAAGACTACCATTTGGGACAGTGGCGCTGCTGGTACGATTTCGGAATGGGCTGTCTGGGTGATTGGGGTGCGCATATCCTGGATACGGTTCACGAATTCCTGGAATTGGGATTGCCCTACGAAGTGTCTATGAAATATGCCAACGGACATAATGACTATTTCTTCCCTTATTCTTCGTATCTACCGGATTACGTACGGAAATAGGTCTTCTAAACAAGCCTGAGTTATGGTGGCTATGCCTTATCTTCATAGTCGTGGCCATCGCGGGAAAGTTTGGGGGAGCGATGTTCTCCGCCCGATTCGTGGGTGAGAGCTGGAAGGATAGCCTATACATAGGGGCACTCATGAACACCCGCGGGTTGATGGAGCTGGTCGTATTGACGATCGGGTACGAGATGGGGATATTGACACCTTCTGTATTCGTGATCTTAGTGCTAATGACGCTGGTCACCACCTTTATGACAACACCGTTGGT
>ERZ791724.1394-NODE-1394-length-13467-cov-2.451909_pt1 | contig 13467 bp, 8 predicted proteins | sample MGYA00510044_ERZ791724 | MGnify/ENA primary metagenome ERZ791724 (study PRJEB30046, sample SAMN00715140) | human gut metagenome | study: EMG produced TPA metagenomics assembly of the A metagenome-wide association study of gut microbiota in type 2... | reverse complement strand
TTCCGTGGATCTGTCGATTATGATGCTACGAATTGGCTGAAAGTCGGCTTCAACGGTGTGTTCAGTAACTCCACGCAGCAAGTGCCCAACAATCAGGCATGGCAGAAAGCGTTCAATTGCCCTCCCATCATAGCTCTTTATGACGAGGAGTACAACGATAAGTCCTTCCCTGACAAATTTGGTTCTCCGGATGCGATCGGTTATACCTCAACAAACTTCCTTAATCCGATTGCAACTGCCAAGTATTTCGATTCAAGCAAAGAAAACTATCAGGTATTGAGTAATTTCTACGCTCAGATTGATTTTATTCCCGGCAAATTGAATTTCAAGACGAACTATTCCTATAGTTTCCTCTCTACCCAAGGTCGTGAGTTTACTCCGAAATACTACGTAAGCAGCTGGCAACAATCAGCCACCACTCAGCTTACAAAGAACGAAAACAAGTATTACAACTATATCTGGGATAATACCCTGACTTATAATGACCAATGGGGCAAACACAGATTTGGCGCCATGGCAGGTTACTCCATGCGTCAGGAACAATGGCGTATGTTCGAAGGTAAAGCAAGCAACGTCCCCGATGGAGCAGACGAATACTGGTACATCAAGAACGGTGACGCAGCAGGTGCTACCGTAAAAGACGACGGTTACTGCTATAGAGGTGTTTCTTACTACAACTATGATGACAAATATCTGTTGATGTTCACAATGCGTGCCGATGGTTCCAGCAAATATCAGGAACATTGGGGCTACTTCCCTTCAGTAGGTGCAGCCTGGGTTCTGTCCGAAGAATCATTCTTGAAAGACCAGAAATGGATTGACTTCCTGAAACTGCGTGCAAGTTGGGGTAAGCTGGGTAACGACCAGGTAGCAGCAAGCGACGGTTTCGCTTCTATCGCGACCGGTAACGCTGCATCCGGTGTATTTGGTAATTCTACCATTGCAGGTTATCAGAATAGTACATACTTCAGTTGGTTGAAGTGGGAAGTTGTTGAAGAATGGAATGCAGGTATCAACTTTATTACCCTCAACAACCGTCTGAATATCGACGTTGACTATTATCACCGTATGACTAATAATGCTGTAATCGCTCCGCTGCTCCCATTCAGCACCACCACCCTTGCCGGAAACTATGGTAAGATTCTCAACTCCGGTATCGATGTAAGTGCCAACTGGAACGATAAAATCAGCAAAGACTTCTCATATAATATCGGTGTAAACATCTCTACCTTGAGAAACCGCGTGAAAGACCTGAACGGTAACAGTATCATCAGAGGCGGTAAGACCGTTAATATTGTAGGTAAAGAAATGAATTCATTCTACGGCTTCAAAATGATAGGCGTTTATCAGACAGAAGAGGAAATTGCCGCTGATCCTATTGCAGTGGCCAACGGTTGTGTACCGGGTGACTTAAAGTATGCCGACCTCGATGGAAACAATGTCCTTGACGGAAACGACCGTACTACATTAGGTTCTTATATTCCTAATTTCACTTACGGCATCAACCTCGGTCTTAACTACAAGAATCTCGACTTCCAGCTGACTACTTACGGACAGGCCGGTGCCCAGATGTTCAACCGGAAACGCGCGCTTCGTTATTCTACCCAGAACTATAATTTCGACCGCGCCCAATACGAGAAGCGCTGGACAGGCCCGGGCTCCACAAACTCCAATCCATCGGCTGCCGCCCTACTGAAACCCTGGAACGTAAGCGACCAGAAATATAGCTCTTACTTTGTAGAAAGCGCCGACTACTTCCGCATTCAGAATATTACGCTTGGTTATACATTCCGTAACCTCAAATTTGGCAACTATACCATGCCGGGCTTACGCCTGAGTCTGACTGCCGACCGTCCGTTCACAACTTTCAAGGCCAACGCATTCACTCCTGAATTGTCCGACAGCCAAGGTTGGGATACCGAAGTATATCCTTTGACATCGACTTACACCTTAGGTTTGAAAATTGATTTCTAAGAAATAACCCATTAATAATTTAGAACTAATGAAAACATTAATAAGACCTTTTATATATATAATGTCCGCCTTGATGGTATTATCGTTCGCATCCTGTAATGATTTTCTGGACAAAGAGCCTGAAGGAAAGGTGCCGGAAGAGAAGGTGGATTATACTAATATCAGCAATATGTACCAGCCGGTATCAGGCGTATATGCAAAGATTCGCACCAGCGGTTTGCACTGGGTGATCTGGGAAATTACTACGATTCGCGACCAGGACGTATTCAGCGGCCAGTGGAATGGCAGCGACTATTACAACCTGAGCGAATATAAGTATAATGATTCTTTCTGGGGCTTCAACGAATTGTGGATGCAATATTACAATATTATCAAAACTGCCAATGCAGCTATTGAATCGTTAGACCTGTACGCTGAGAATATCACCAACGATAGCGATATGAAAAACTATAAGGCATATCGTGGTGAAGTGATGTTTATGCGTGCTTATGCCTACTATCGTCTGGTGCAGGCATTTGGTCCGGTTACCATCCTCCGCGACAATAATCAGGTTGATTTGAGCCGCTCCACTGCCAATGCAGTAAACAAATATGCATTGGAAGATTTGCAGTACGGCATTGATAATATGCCGCGTATCCGTCCGAACCAAAGTGAGCACAAAGGAGCCGTTACAGCGTTTTCCGCCGAGATGCTGGCAGCCAAGTTTCATCTGAACATGGGCAACTACGCAAAAGTGGAGGAACTGACAGACGATATCATTGAGCATGGTAATTTCTCACTCTACCCCGACTTCTACCAGTTATGGAAGATTCCCGGAAAACTCTGTGACGAGTCTATGTTCGAATGCCAAATGACTGACTTTGGAAATGGTTCCGGTGATCTGATTGACGGTGACCAATGGTTTGTTTGCCAAGGTCCAAGTAACTCCGGCAGCAACATCAGCGGTTGGGGAGACTGCGGCATCCTGAAATCTTTCCGTGACTGGGCTTACGAACGCGGAGAAACAATACGTGCCACCACTTCCTTCCTGCTGGCAGGAGAAACAACACCGGACGGTGACTATATTCAGCCACAGATAGATCCGAAAAAGACCGACTGCTGGAACGGTAAGGCATACACCCCGCTGAACCAGTTGACACCGGGACGTACGAAATACGGTACAAACAACAATGCGCGTATTTTCCGCTATGCTGATGTCCTCTTGATGAATGCCGAGGCGAAAATCAAAAATGGCAAGAATGGTGACGCTCCGTTCAATGAAGTAAGAAGACGTGCCAAGATGCCGGAACTTACCAATGTAACTTTCCAGCAAGTTATTGACGAACGCCGTATGGAACTGATGTGCGAATGGGGCGAACGTTATAACGACCTTGTACGCACGGGCCTAGCAAAGACAGAATTGGTAGGATGGTCTGAAGACAAAGCTCTTTTGCCACTTCCTTTCAACCAATACACTCAGACTCCCGATTTATTAAAGGAACCAAAAGACGAATAAGCCTCATTGGCAAAATCTATATAGTATAACAATCTATTTTCACTTGATATATTTCAAGTTATAAGATATGAAAAAAAGAATATTATTTATAGCCTTTTCGCTATCCACACTCATGGCAGTTGCAATGCCGGGAAAAAATAGCCTGAAAAGTACACCTCAGGAAATGGACAAGTTCGTAACAGAACTGATGAAAAAAATGACTATAGAGGAAAAAATAGGCCAGTTAAACCTGCCCGTCACCGGTGAAATCACCACTGGGCAGGCCCGTAACAGCGGCGTAGCCCGACAAATAGAGCAAGGTCTAGTAGGTGGAGTACTCAATCTGAAAGGAGTAGATAAAATACGCGAAGTACAAAAACTAGCCGTAGAGAACTCACGATTAGGTATCCCTCTACTTTTTGGCATGGATGTGGTACATGGTTATGAAACCATATTTCCCATTCCTCTAGGACTTTCATGTAGTTGGAATTTGGCAGCTATTCAAGAATCAGCACGTATTGCTGCTGTAGAAGCTAGTGCTGATGGCATCTGTTGGACATTCAGTCCAATGGTAGATATCAGTAGAGATCCACGCTGGGGACGCGTTAGCGAAGGTAATGGAGAAGACCCCTTTTTAGGTGGAGCAATAGCGCGAGCGATGGTACTAGGCTATCAAGGAGCAAACAATGGACAACAGCTTCAACGCGATGACGAAATTATGGCTTGTGTTAAACACTTTGCCCTTTATGGAGCAGGGGAGGCCGGACGAGACTATAATACTGTAGACATGAGTCGTAATCGCATGTTTAACGAATACTTATACCCTTATCAAGCCGCTGTAGAGGCTGGAGCTGGTAGTGTCATGGCATCCTTCAATGAAGTAGATGGCATACCCGCAACTGCCAATCACTGGCTAATGACTGATGTACTTCGTCGACAATGGAACTTCAATGGATTTGTTGTAACAGATTTCACTGGCATATCCGAAATGGTAGCACATGGCATAGGAGATCTACAAACCGTTTCTGCACGGGCCCTCAATGCAGGTGTAGACATGGACATGGTAAGTGAAGGATTCATAGGGACTCTCAAACAATCTCTTGTACAAGGAAAAATAAGTATGGAAACCTTAAATACGGCTTGCCGACGTATCCTTGAAGCCAAATACAAATTGGGGCTGTTTGATAATCCCTACAAATACTGTGATTTAAAACGCCCTACACGCGACATTTTTACAAAAGCTCATCGAAAGGCTGCCCGGCGAATAGCTGCCGAAAGTTTCGTACTATTAAAAAACGAACCTTTTAATAAAATAGACAAAAACGGCACGACTACCCACTCCCTTTCTCCCCTTCTTCCACTCAAGAAAGAAGGCACAGTTGCTGTTATTGGTCCATTAGGAAACACTCGTAGCAATATGCCAGGTACATGGAGCGTAGCAGCCCGGCTCAATGACTACCCATCCTTATATGAAGGACTGAAGGAAATGTTGGCAGGCAAAGTGAACGTAATCCATGCTAAAGGAAGTAACCTTATAAACGATGCAGCTTATGAAGAGCGAGCCACTATGTTCGGGCGTTCACTGAATCGTGACCAGCGAACGAACCAAGAAATGCTAGACGAAGCGCTGAAAGTAGCTAATAATGCAGACGTCATTGTAGCTGCTTTAGGCGAAAGTTCCGAAATGAGTGGTGAAAGTTCCTGTCGTACTAATCTTAACCTCCCAGACGTACAACGAACTTTATTGGAAGCCCTACTGAAGACAGGTAAGCCCTTGATACTTACCCTTTTTACTGGACGTCCATTAACACTGACCTGGGAACATGAAAATGTACCCGCTATACTGAATGTATGGTTCGGTGGAAGTGAAGCAGCCTATGCAATTGGAGATGTATTATTCGGTGATGTCAATCCTAGTGGAAAACTGACCATGACTTTCCCTAAAAATGTAGGGCAAATCCCCTTGTTCTACAATCATAAAAACACAGGACGCCCTCTACAAAATGGGAAATGGTTCGAAAAATTCCGCAGCAACTATTTGGATGTAGACAATGATGCGCTCTATCCTTTCGGCTACGGTCTATCATACACAACTTTCCAATATGGAGATATTGTACTGAACACCCCAACCATGAAACAAAACGAAACAATAACAGCTACAATCCAAGTTACAAACAGTGGAAAATACGATGGAGCAGAAGTTGTACAACTTTACATTCGGGATCTTGTGGGAAGTATCACCCGACCAGTACGCGAACTGAAAGGATTTAAAAAAGTATTCCTGAAAGCGGGAGAAAGTAAGACTATTTCTTTCAAAATTACAGCTGATCTGCTCCGATTCTATGACTATGACCTGAACCAAGTAACCGAACCGGGTGAATTTGATATATTCATCGGTGGGAGTAGTCAGGCTACAAAAACTGCAAGATTGACATTAAAATAACAAAAAATGAAACATTATATTTTTCTACTCTGCTTCAGTGGTCTTCTATCACTGTGTTGTTGCAAAAATCAGTATACTTCCACCGACAAATCGGTGGAAGTAATGACATTTAACATACGTCTGGATGCCCCTTCAGACAGCGCCAACAACTGGAAGTACCGTAAAGAGAATGTTTATCAAATGATTACTTACTATCATCCCGATCTATTAGGTATGCAAGAAGTATGTCATAACCAAATGGAAGATCTGAAACAGGGTCTTCCCCAGTATACTGCCTTAGGCGTAGGACGAGACGATGGAAAAGAAGCCGGTGAATACTGTCCGATATTCTTCAATCCCAATCGGTTCACTCTCCTAAAAAGCGGTAATTTCGCACTCAGCGAACATCCTGATTCTATAGGTATAAAAGGATGGGATGCGTCTTATAACCGTATCACTACTTGGGCCATATTAAAAGAAAAAAGAAATGGAAAGGAGCTTGTCTTTTTCAATACCCATCTTGACAATGACGGAAAAATAGCACGCAAAGAAAGTGCTCGACTCATTGTACAAAAAATAAAAGAAATTGCTCCGCACATACCTGCCATCCTCACTGGAGATTTCAACTGTACTCCTGATGAAACACCACTACAAGTGTTAGAAAAAAATGGCATGAAGAACTCTCTAAAAACTGCAAATGTAACTTATGGCCCTTCTTGGTCATTCCACGACTTCGGCCGCTTAACAAAAGAGGAATGCACGCTACTTGATTATATATTTACTACTGATAATATCGAAGTAAACCGTTACCGAGTCATTCAGGACAAGCCCAATAATGGTTTTCTTTCTGATCACTATCCTATACTTGTCAAATTAGCTTTCAAATAATTATGAATATCCTATATCCTCTTTTATTCTGCTACCTATTATTAGGATTCTCCCAAGGTACAAATATTACAGCTAAGCAAGCCAAAAAACAACTGAGCGACGAAGCATTGCTGGATACTGTACAACACCGCACTTTCCGCTACTTTTGGGAAGGAGCGGAACCCAACAGCGGACTTGCACGCGAACGTATCCACATGGATGGTATCTATCCTGAGAACGATCAAAATATAGTAACTTCCGGAGGAAGTGGTTTCGGCATCATGGCAATATTAGCTGGCATCGATCGTGGTTATGTCACCCGCGAAGAAGGTTTAAAACGCATGGAACGCATCATCACCTTCCTTGAAACAGCCGATCGCTTTCATGGAGTCTGTCCTCATTGGTGGCATGGAGACACTGGTAAAGTAAAACCTTTCGGACAAAAAGACAACGGAGGAGATCTTGTGGAAACGGCTTTCATCATGCAAGCCCTCCTAACTGTACATCAATATTATGTGAACAAAGACAGCACAAGACAAACTCCAACTGAAAAGGCTCTGACAGAAAGAGAACTTTCACTTGCTACGCGTATTGACCAGCTATGGCGTGAAGTAGACTGGAATTTCTACCGACAAAACGGACAAAATGTTCTCTATTGGCACTGGAGTCCCCAATATGCATGGGAGATGAACTTCCCTATACATGGTTACAACGAATGTCTCATCATGTACATACTTGCGGCCGCCTCGCCAACGCACGGAATACCACCAAAAGTCTACCACGAAGGATGGGCAGAGAACGGAGCTATCCTCAGTCCTCACAAAGTGGAAAATATAGAACTGAATTTACGTTATCAAGACTCCAAAGCCGGACCTCTTTTTTGGGCACAATACTCTTTCCTTGGCCTCAACCCCACAAAATTAAAAGATAAATACTGCTCTGATTATTTTAATGAAATGAAAAATTTGACACTTGCCAACCGGGCTTACTGTATCCGCAATCCTAAATGCCATAAAGGATTTGGTAGCGACTGTTGGGGACTGACAGCTAGTTACTCCGTGAACGGGTATGCGGCACATGCACCCAATGAGCACGATGACAAAGGGGTAATTTCTCCTACAGCTGCCCTCTCCTCCATTGTCTATACCCCAGAGTATTCGCTACAAGTAATGCGCCATCTCTATGAAATGGGTGAAAAAGTGTTCGGCCCATATGGATTCTACGATGCTTTCAGCGAGACGGACAATTGGTACCCACAACGTTACCTTGCCATAGACCAAGGGCCTATTGCAGTTATGATAGAAAATTATCGCAGCGGATTGCTATGGAAATTATTCATGAGCCATCCTGACATACAAAAAGGATTACAAAAATTAGGTTTTTCAATAGAAAACTAACATACCCCAATTTAACATCATGAAAATAAATCTTGTCTTACTCACTCTATGTATGCTTGTGCATACATCTTTATTGGCACAAACGAATGAATTACAACGCTCTACTCCAGAAGCCGAAGGTGTTCCATCCGAAGCAATCATCACACTATTCGATTCCTTGACAGCTTTACCACACACAGACATCCATAGTGTCATTGTGCTACGTCATGGCAAAGTGATAGGTGAAATTTATCCAACTCCTTTCGCACCTGAATATCGCCATACAATGTACTCTTGCTCCAAAACCTTTGTAGGCGCAGCCGTAGGATTAGCCATTGCAGATAACCGTCTAAGACTGACTGACCGCATTGTTTCTTTCTTTCCTGAACAATTACCGGACTCCGTTTCAGAGAACTTATCTAACATAACTGTACACCATCTACTTACAATGACTTCTGGTATCACACCCGATTGGAATATGCGCAACGTTTGTACAAACTGGTTATCCACCTTTCTTGCCAAACCTGTGAAAACCCCTGGAGTGCAGTTTGAATATGATTCTATCAGTACCTATGTGCTTTCTGCTATTATACAAAAAGTAACTGGTATGACACTGTTGGACTATTTGAAACTAAAGCTTTTTAATCCAATGAATATCAAAGAAGTTGCATGGGAAATCAGCCCAGAAGGAATTCATACAGGTGGATGGGGCCTACACATACAGAGTGAATCACTTGCCAAGTTCGGTCTATTACTCCTAAATCAAGGCAAGTGGAAAGGCAAACAACTGCTATCGTCATCATGGATAAAACAAATGACAAGCAAGCAAATGGAAGCGGGAGATGAAGACTATGGCTATCAGATGTGGCTGTGCGACTATCCTGGTGCTGTACGGGCCGATGGTGCATTAGGGCAATACGTACTCATCATGCCGAAAGAAGACATGGTAGTTGTCATTACAGAATGTACGCTAATAAACGGCCGTAATCAGCGCAGATTAGTATGGAACAAACTACTGTCTGCCATAAAGAACCAAGCACTTATGCCAGGAAAGGCCTATGCTCGATTGAAAAAGAAGCAAATAAGCTATATACTTCCCACAGTACAAGGAAAAAAACAATCACCATTGGCAACTGCTTATGCCAACCAAACCATTACCCTTGAAACGAACCGATACGGCTGGCAACATCTACATTTATTATTCGGCGCCAAAGAAGTAAATTTGAAAATTGATGATAAAAATGGGGCAAGCTATATCCTACCCTTTGGTTACAAACAGTGGTTAACAGGTACAATCAATGCATACCCACCCTATTCCATTACACCTGTAGGTAGCTTTAACGGGCTTGAAAAGACTTTCCACGTAGCAGGTAGTTATGCATGGCTACCGACAGACGATTTACAGCTAAAAGTACATTATGTAGATTGGATTAGCGCTCTTGACATCACATTTCATTTCAACGGTAACAATGTAACATTAACTGTAAAAGAAAATTTTTCTACAAATGAAACCATTCTTAAAGGTAAATTCTAATATATAAAAACGTATCTTTGCCCACAGAGAGGAAATTTTCGATATGTTACAAATTCAAACTCCCAACGCAGAAAACAGGGTATTGCTACATTCTTACTGCACTCCCTGTTCTTCTGCCATCATAGAGTGCACATTGGCCAACAACATACCCTCTACTGTGTTTTACCGCAATCTCAATATTTACCCAAGAGAGGAGAAATAAGAAGCAATCCGTTTTGTAACAGCTTAAAGTCTTGATTTCATCAATGCTCACTATGACTACGAAGGTTAGCTGGTAGCTATCCATGGACTGGAAAAAGAACCAAAACGTAGCAATCGCTGCCTAAAATGCTTCAACCTACGTCTTACAGAAACGGCACGTTATGCTGCCAGCCACGATTTCTCCGTCTTCACCACTATCCTGGCCTCTTCATTATGGAAAAGCCTCGAACAAATCAAACAAGTTCTGCCCGATATATCCCTTATCGACACATAATTTTCCTTTTATATTCTCTAAGAACTTACTTTCCTTTAGAGGTTCCCGTTCATCTGCATTTCCCGGAGTGAACATGAAATTAAGAATTTCCTTCTTATCATTGATAATCAGATACAACTTGAATCCGAAGAAGCAGATCATGGAACACTTCCTCTCCCAGTTCAACAAAACAATTGTAGGAAACTAAACATGAAAACAACTGTTTCAGACGTTTACAGCCCCCCTATAATAAGGGCTGAAGCATCTGAAATCGCCAGGATGAAATAAAATAAGAATGGTTATAATCTCAGTATCACTCATCCGGTTCAGTTTGTTGCAATGCTTGCGGTTACTGTCTTTTACCATATATTTTTCTTGTCACCATGCAAATTCCTTACAGAAATCATCTGCCATACAATAAAATTCTGTAATTTTGGACTTTAGGAGCATAGTGGTAATCGTTTAAATGTTATAATTAAATACTATAAATTTAATACTTTTTCTCTATATTCCTATTATTCAATAAGATATTTATTGAATAATATCGAACTCACATTAAATACATAAATCATGAAAAACTTATTCGACATTAAAGACAAAGTAATCGTCATAACAGGCGGTTGTGGCATTTTAGGAAAAAACATCGCCAACTATCTGGCCGAACAAGGAGCTAAAATCGTAATTCTGGACCGTGTGGAAGAGGCAGGCAGGGAACTGGAAGCCGAGCTTAACCGAAAGTCCGAAGCCCTGTTTCTCGTAACCGACGTACTGAACAAGGAAGTGCTGGAAGAAAACAAGAAAGCCATCCTCGAGCGCTTCGGCACCATCGACGTGCTGCTGAACGCCGCAGGCGGCAACATGCCGGGCGCTACCATTGCTCCGGACAAGACCGTGCTCGACCTCGATGTGGACGCATTCCGCAAAGTGGTAGACCTGAACCTCTTCGGTACGGTGCTTCCCACCATGGTGTTCGTAGACGTCATGGCAAAGAACAAGAAAGGCGCCATCGTTAATTTCTGCTCCGAATCCGCCCTTCGTCCGCTGACGCGCGTGGTAGGCTACGGTTCCGCCAAAGCGGCCATCGGCAATTATACACGCTATATGGCGACCGAACTGGCAACCAAATTCAGCCCCGAACTCCGCGTGAACGCCATTGTTCCGGGATTCCTGCTCACCAACCAGAACCGTGCGCTGCTCACCAACCCCGACGGTTCGTACACAGACCGTGCAAAGACCATCATCGCCCACACTCCGTGCGGACGCTTTGCCGAACCGGAAGAACTGTTCGGAACCATCCACTACCTCATCAGTGATGCTTCCAGCTTCGTGACCGGGGCACTCTCGGTGGTGGACGGCGGTTTCGACGCATTCTCCATCTGATGAAATCCGTGAGAGTATGCCAAAATAAAACTCACTTGCTATCTGTTTCTTTTTAGGCACGGATTACACGGATAGACACGGATTTATTTTATCCCTTTTTCCGTGGAATCCGTGTAATCCGTGCCTAAAAAAGAAATCATCAAGTGTATTTTGACACATCCTCATTCATAATAGACAGACATATACTTTATAAACTTATACCATTACAATATGATACTTTGTGAACAAACCTGGCGCTGGTACGGTCCTAACGACCCTGTCAGCCTATGGGACATCAGACAGGCCGGAGCCACCGGCATCGTGAACGCCCTGCACCACATCCCCAACGGTGAGGTGTGGACGGTAGAAGAAATCATGAAACGTAAGGAAATGATTGAAGCTGTCGGCCTGCGCTGGTCGGTAGTGGAAAGCGTGCCTGTGCACGAACATATCAAGACCCAGACGGGAGATTTCCAGAAATACATCGATAACTATAAGGAAAGCCTGCGCAACCTCGGTAAGTGCGGCGTAAACATCGTGACGTACAACTTCATGCCCGTACTGGACTGGACGCGTACCGACCTTGCCTACGAGCTTCCCGACGGCAGCCGCGCCCTGCGCTTCGAACGCGCGGCCTTCATCGCTTTCGACCTCTTCCTGCTGAAGCGCCCCGGTGCGGAAGCCGATTACACTGACGCGGAAAAGGCCAGGGCCAAAGCCCGCTTCGAGCAGATGACGGAAGACGACAAGCAGTTGCTGGTACGCAACATGATTGCCGGCCTGCCCGGTTCGGAAGAGAGCTTTACCTTGGAGCAGTTCCAGAAAGAGCTTGACCGTTACAGGGACATCACCCCCGAAAAGCTGCGCTCCAACCTGATATATTTCCTCAGCGAAATCTGTCCCGTTGCCGACGAGGCCGGCGTCGAACTGGTGATCCATCCGGACGACCCGCCCTGTTCAATCCTGGGCCTGCCGCGTATCATGAGCTGCGGCGCCGATTTCCAGGCTCTGATTGACGCTGTTCCCAACAAGAGCAACGGTCTGTGCCTGTGCACCGGTTCTTTGGGCGTAAGCAGCACCAATGACTGTGCCGCCCTGATGGAGCAGTTCGGCGACCGCATCAACTTCGTGCACCTGCGCAGCACGCAACGCGATGAGGAAGGCAACTTCTACGAAGCCAACCATCTGGAAGGCAACGTCGATATGTACCATGTGATGAAGGCTTTCCTCGAGCTGCAGCAGCGCCGTAAGGTTTCCATCCCGATGCGTCCCGACCACGGTCACCAGATGGTGGATGACTTGAAGAAGAAAACCAACCCGGGGTACTCCTGCATCGGCCGTCTGAGAGGATTGGCAGAGCTGAGAGGGCTGGAAATGGGAATCGCCAAATCCTTGTTTGAATAAGGAATTCCTTTAAAAACGTGCTAAAAGCCATTCAACTGCAATGATACTGCGATTGAATGGCTTTTTTATAACCTGATACCCCATATTGAGAAATTCTTTCCTATATTTGCCCCTTGAACCCCCAAAACAGATTTATCATGAAAAACTTAACACTCCAACGAGTGGCTGCGGTAGATGTATTCCGCGCACTCACCATGTTCCTTATGCTCTTCGTAAACGACATTCCCGGTTTGAAGAATGTTCCTCACTGGCTGATGCACGCCGCTGCCGATGAGGATATGCTGGGATTTTCCGATACCATCTTCCCGGCCTTTCTGTTCTGCATGGGCATGTCAGTATCCTTTGCCATACAGAACCGTTATAAAAAGGGCGATACAACCACACAGGTCATTGCACATATATTCTGGCGTACGGTGGCGCTCATTGCCATGGGGCTGTTCTCGCTTAACAGCGGCGGCATTGAAGGCGGTCTTTCCCATTCCTGGTTTACTATCCTTATGGTAATCGGTTTCTTCCTGACATGGGGAGTATATCCAAAGGCCGAAGGTACAAAAAAAGCCCTTTTCACCGTAATGAAAGTGGCAGGGGGGGTATTGCTTGCAA
>ERZ791724.1371-NODE-1371-length-13685-cov-1.779824_pt1 | contig 13685 bp, 8 predicted proteins | sample MGYA00510044_ERZ791724 | MGnify/ENA primary metagenome ERZ791724 (study PRJEB30046, sample SAMN00715140) | human gut metagenome | study: EMG produced TPA metagenomics assembly of the A metagenome-wide association study of gut microbiota in type 2... | reverse complement strand
GGCTTCATACGAATGTTTCTTTTCAGGTGCCAGATCCGGATTTCCATATTTACCAAAAGAAGCGGCTTGCCCTCCCTGGAAAGAATTGAACGCCACAGTACGTTGATATTCAAAAGCAGGAGGATAACTACCGGCAATACCATAATTGGCCAGAATACGGAAACTGCTTACAAGATTATTCTCTTTCAGTCTCTGCATAAAAGGTTCTTCAGAGAGAACATAAGAAAGTCCTACTTTGGGATAATACTGCCAGCCTACATTGTCACCAAAAGCAGTATTATAGTCCGAACGCAATCCCAAATCAATGTAATAGCGGTCCAGGAAACCGATATTTTCCTGAATAAAGTAACCGTAATTATACAGATAGCTTAGCCATTCATTAGAAGTTAACGTTCCCGCACCCTCTATTATCTGGGCACCATCACGTACGTTTGTTCCATTATATACCGACTGGTGGTCATAAGTGCTAAAGAACTGGAAGCCTGCCGTAGAGATCAGACTAAAAACATCTTTATAACGATATTTATGCTGTCCGTTCAAATCCAAAGTCAGACCGAAATAGTTGCGGTCGAAGTTGGAGATACTGCCTGCATCTGAAGTTCCTTCCGGCTTCTGTTGGGTGTGAATCAGATATTCATTAGTTATGATGTTCTTATTGGTATTCAATCGATAATCTACTCCTAATACCCCTTTGAAAGTCAGATTAGCCAGAGGAGCATAGCTCAGAGATTGGGAAGTCTGAAAACGCTTTACGGACTCACGGTTGTTTTGCAATGCCTCTGCTTTCGTAACAAAAGCCTTCATCTGAGCAAAAGTATAGTCATCCAAAGCGTCCAGATCAGCGCCATAATTCACCAGTTCGCCCGCTGCATCCGTATACCTGAAATTGGTAGCCGCAGCGCCTTCCGTAAACCATAATCCGGTATATCCTCCCTGGTTACCATTGCGGCTTCTCGCAAAGTCTTCTATCACCATACCAAATGAATTCTGATATTCAAACTGTTCATTGAATTTCATTCTTGAACCGAAACGCAAGTCATATTTACGATCCTCGTTACCATTCTTTATCAGAGTTCCCGTACCGTTACTCATGCTGCCACCAAAACTATAACCGAACTTCTCTGTTCCACCGTCAAAGCCGATACGGTACTTCTGTGTGAATCCTATCTGATGCAACAGCTCTTTGGTACGTTTAAAATGATAAAACTGGGAAGAAGCAATATCCGCCTCCAATTGAGTTTCGGCAAAGAACGTAGTCTTCTGCTCTGCTCCTTTCTTTGTAAAAATCTGAATAACGCCATTGGCCGCATCTGAACCATAGAGGGTAGTAGCCGCACCACCCGTCACATACTCAATGTGATCGATATTCTCCATCGGAATATCACCGATAGAACCGGTCACTGCACTGTTTCCGCTTAATGAGTTATTCAAAGTTGCACCTGTGTTCATATTATCCACACGCACTCCGTCTACATAAATCACGGGAGTAGAGTTAGAGAAAGCAGAAGATAGACCTCTTGACTTTACCAGTGAAGTTGCACCTGCCTGACCGCTGGACATCGTTATCTGCACATTGGGGAGAGCATTTTGCAACACCTGGTCTATACGCCCCTGTTTCATACGTTCCAGTTCCTTACTGCTGACAGTGGTTACATTCGATGATAACCGGCGTTTTTGCACCTCAGCCCCCTGGCCTGTTACCACAACCTCATCCAATTTGAAGTTATCCTGATCAAGTTCCACTTTTAATTCATCGACCGGACTTATAGCAACCAGCTGCGTTTCATATCCTATATAGGACACTTTCAACTTGCTCCCTTGGGCAGCAGTTATTTGAAACACTCCATCTATATCGGTAATGGTACCTACGGATGGATTATCATTCAAAACCAGTGTTACACCTGCCAACCGTTCCCGCGTCTTCTTATCAAAAACAATTCCCTTCATCCTGATTGTAGAAGCTTTCTTGGAAACTTCTTTTTTGAATATCAGAATTGAATTGTTTTCGATCTTATACCCTATTGTAGCGGGTAGCAATTTCTCCAAGACTTCTGCAATTTCCGCATTCTCTGTCTCAATACTGATTTTTGTATCTACATTAAGCACCTGCGAACTATAGGCTACCGTCAGCCCTGTCTGTTTCGTAATTCTGGCGAAAATTTCCTTTAAGGCAACTTCCCTACACTTCAGAGTTACTTTCTGAGCAGCCATAACAGAAGTCAAGCCCAGAAAAGCCATTAAAACAATCAAAATACCTCGTTTCATTTTTATACGTTAAATGATTAATGAAATTAATTCAATATGATCTTTATACGTACTATTGACACAAAGGTTAAGCTAAAGTGTATAACGGGAACATGTCTTTTACATGTCAATACTATTTCATTCGTACCCGGATGGTATCTCCCTTCTGAAAACGGACAGGAGAGATTATTTCAAGTGTCTCCATCACTTCTTCCAAAGAGGCTTTCTTCACGCAAAAAGTATAAGAATACTGATAGACAACCGTATCTCCGACACAGAAAGGGACACCGTAATGCAAATCCAATTCTTTCAGCACTTCCTTCATCGGAGTATTCCGGAAATCGATCTCCTGTTCTTTCCAACGAATAAGCCCGCTTACTCCTTCCTGTAATTGAAGCATACAAGCGTTTTTCACCTTATTATATATAAGTGATTCGCCCGGACGCAAAGAGTATTCTTGCCGGTCACCATAAAGTAAATCTACCTGCCCTTCATCCAGTTCAACTATGATGTCCGGTTCGCAAGCATAGGCCTGCAAATGAAAAGAAGTTCCTGTCACTCGGATAGAAGCTTTATCCAAATCAACAATGAAGGGTCTGTGAGAATTCTTGCTCACCTCAAAATAAGCTTCCCCATCCAAAGTCACCCTACGCTCCGTCAGACCGAATTTATCTGGATAACAAAGACGGGAACCGGGATACAAGTAAACACGGGTACCATCCTGAAAAGCTATTTGCATCCGTTCTCCCTTCGCCACATGGATATCCTGGTAAAACGGAGGTTCAAAAAGAGAAACCTGCGTATTAAGATAGAGTAATATGGCTATAACAGCTGCAACGGGTACCACCACCGCTACCACTTTTAGAGTTAGTCCGGCAAAACGTCTTCTCGAAATTTTCTTTTGCAGATTGCAGAATACCCTTTTACGGGATTCTTCACAGACACCATCATCCATATTTTCTCTTTCCTCAAAGAAATCGGCATCCATTTGCGCAGCAAGATACGCCTGCCCTTCATTCGTAGCCAGCCAACGTCCCCACTCCCGTGCCTTTTCCTTACCGGCTTCACCAGCAAGTACCTTATTCATCATTACATCTTTTATTGCATTCATCAATATAATTCTTTGAGGTAGTATTTCAATAACTGTATGGATTGTGTATAATAGTTCTTCACTGTTCCCACAGGTATATTCAGTTTATGAGCTATCTCTTGATTATTCAACCCTTCATATATCTTCAGCAAACATATCTCCCGCTTAGCTCCCGGCAATTGCTTCACAGCCCGGTAGAAGCAACTCAGTTTTCTTTCTTCCTCCAGCTTTTCCTGCAAACCATCGTCTACAATATCATTTTCTTGCTGGATGTTTTCATATTGCCTGACTATCCATTCATTTTTATCACGAATCATATTCAGAACATGATTCTTCGCCATTGTATAAAGGTAATTTTTCAGACTCACCGTAATGCAAACAGAAGAACGGGATTCCCATAAGCGCAAATATACCTGCTGAACCACGTCTTCAGCAAGTTCTCTGTCTTGCAAATACCTGCAAGACAAGGAGTATAGCATAGAATAGTACTTATTATATATCTGCGTAAATGCATCTTGACTGCCTTGTCTGAGCAAGGAAAGCAAGTACTCGTCCTCGTAAAAAGAGTCACCTGTCGCCATAATCGGAATATTTTAAAAGAAAATGCAAAAGTATGCCCAAGAGAAGGACTTTCCGGTTACAAGCAAATTATATTTCTGTTACAAGTCTCTGCCATATACTAAAAATGACCGCTTATGAGCGGTCATTTTTAGTATATGCAATCTATTTTATCTTAATCTTAATCTGTCACCTACTTCCGGTATATATTCATCATCTTTCCGATTCATCTTATACAGGTTCTTCAACCGTATACCATATTTTTGTGAAATGGTATGCATGGAATCACCATCTTTCACAATGTAAACTGTATGTGGCTTAGAGGCTTTCTTTTTCTTACTTTTCAAATAGATAATATCACCCGCTTCCAATGTATAATCCTTATGCAAATCATTATACTTCACCAGTTTCTTCCAACTGATATCGAATTCCTTACCCAGAAAACGGAAAGTATCGCCATCACGAGCTACAACATAAGCTATATCATTAGCTATATATACCTGATGCGGATTAGCCAGCCAGGGTTTCTTCTTCAATTCCTTTGCCCACTTACGGGCTTCACGCTTACTCATGCCACGACTGTCATACTTATAAAGATCATAATCCTCTATGATTGTTATCAGTCGGTTAGCATAAGAGGGATCAGTTGCATATCCGGCTTTCTTCAGACCACGTGCCCAACCTTTATAATCTGTAACTTTCAGATCAAACAGGAAAGCGTAACGCACGCCCCGTTTCAGAAAAGCGGAGTGATCTTCATAAGAGTCCCTGGGATTGCTGTATGCACGAAAACATTCATTGCGGGCATCATCATCATGACGCACTGTACGTCCACGCCAGTTACTACCGCATTTAATGCCGAAATGATTATTACTTTTGCGTGCCAGTGCGCTCTGTCCGGCACCGCTTTCAAGAAGCCCTTGTGCCAAGGTAATACTAGCAGGTATCTTGTGTTCCTTCATTTGTTGTACGGCAAGCGGAGCATACTTCTCTATATATTCCACGTAACGGGTATTCCGGCGCTGCGCCTGAGCGGCAACGGTACAAACCAGAAGTGCCAGGATCGCAGTGAGTCTGATAGCGTTAATTCTATTCATATCAGTAAAAGTTGAGGTACAAAAATCTTAAAAAGAATTGGAATTACCAATCTCTTTTCTAACTTTGTAACATTAATTACAATATACATCACTGCCTTATGAAAGATTTGACCTTACAAATTGACATTAAAATATACGATTATAATGAATTAAGTGATGCTGACCGCCAACTGATGGATGCCGCATGCGAAGCTACCCAACGCAGTTATGCCCCCTACTCACACTTCTCCGTGGGTGCCGCTGCACGTTTGGCAAATGGTACAGTTGTCACAGGTACCAATCAAGAAAACGCAGCTTATCCATCGGGACTTTGTGCCGAACGTACTACCCTGTTTTATGCAAACTCCCAATATCCCGATCAGGCAGTAGAAACACTTGCCATTGCTGCACGCAATGAACGGGATTTTTTGGATGATCCGATTCCACCCTGTGGTGCATGCCGTCAAGTGATGCTTGAAACTGAAAAACGCTTCAAACAACCGATGCGCATTTTACTCTTCGGGAAAAAGGGTATTTACGAAATGAAGAGTGTAGGCGCTTTGCTGCCTTTGTCATTTGACGCGTCTTCTATGGAATAATACTTCCAAAACTTATTTCTCTATCCATTTACTGACCATCCTGCGTAACTCGAGTGGCGAAACAGGTTTGGTCAAAAAGTCATTGCAACCCACATTGAGTGCCAATGCCCTATCATCGTCATAAGCAAATGCCGTAAGTGCAATGATGGGCACCTGAGCACCGCCTTCCCTTAACATAACGACTGTATCTATCCCGTTCATACCCGGCATCTTCATATCCATAAAAATGAGATCAGGAGCTTGAGTATTGAAAAGGTCTATAGCTTCATTGCCGTCATGTGCTCTCAGCAGACGGTAATCCTTCCTGAGAAGCGCCTCGATCAACAAGTAGTTACTATCTATATCCTCAGCCACCAGAATTAGAGGCTTATAGTTTCTTGAAACGATCTTTATAACTTGATCTCCACTCTTTGTTACAGCATCCGGATCCAGTGAGGCATCAAGTGTATATGGATGTGTAAACCAGAAACATGAACCTTCTCCCTCACGTGAGTTTACTCCAATCTGTCCTCCCATCCGCTCTACCAAACTCTGACATATAGACAAACCAAGACCGGCACCCTGTGAAAAAGAGTCGAGTTTTACAAAACGACTGAAAATCTCATGCTGCTGTTCAGCAGGAATACCTTTACCGGTATCCGTTACACAGAAACGCAGCTGGCTGTCATCTTCCAACCTATAGGAAAGAGTGACCGATCCCTTGGCTGTAAATTTCAAAGCGTTGGTTATGAAATTAGAAAGTACCTGCATAATTCGATTCTTATCGGCATCAACCATTATCTGAGGTGAACTTTCGTCAAAACGTAACACCACCGCCTCATCATGTTTTTTATGCGAGCAGGTGGAAATGACTTCGCGGCAAAGTCGGGCCACATCCACTCTTGTTATAATAAGCTCTACCGTACCGGCCTCAATTTTAGAAATATCCAAAATATCAGAAATAAGATTAAGCAGCAGTTCGTTGTTCTCCTCTACCAGAGACATGTACGATTCACGCTCATCATCATCGGCTTCGGCAAGCAGACTTGAAAAGCCCACGATAGCATTCAAAGGAGTGCGTATTTCATGGCTCATGTTCGCAAGGAATGCTGATTTCAGTCTATCCGACTCCTCCGCTTTTTCCTTAGCCTGAATCAGCTCCAGTTCCACCTGCTTACGAGTAGTAATATCAGTGGCCAATTCCATGATTGCCCATCGTCCGTCGAGCCATTTTATCGCCATACTCTGGATGGTATACCAACGTTCGGTAATTGGATTATAGTCTTCCCAGAAATGAACACCTGTAAATTTGCGATCAGCATCGAGCAACTGTGGTTTCGGGCAATGCGCACACAATCCATTCAACCCTGCATTCAGCATTTTCCAGCATTCTGCATTTTCCGAAACCTGTCCGGCTTCTTCCCTGAAAGGCTTATTTGCAAAAAGCACCTTCTGTGTATCATAATCACAAACAAAGATATTGGCATTGATATTATCCAATACCTTTTGCATGGTTCGCTGAGACAATTGCAGGGAAGTTTCTACTTGCCAGCGTTTCGTAGCGGTAGATACAATTTGCGATATTTGGCTCATTAGTTCCACATCTTTTTCGTCCCACTGCTTATTCCAGCAAAAGTTGAATGACAGGAAGCCGAAATGCACCTCTAACTGTGACAAAGGAAAAACAGCAATAGCTTTTACACCCTGAATTTCAAGCATCTGAGTAATAAAGGGATCGAGTGAATAAATATCAGACGTACAGATGATTTGGTTTTCTTCGAGCATGTCGAACCAAGGCTTCCCCGCTTCAATAGTCATACTCCGCAAGTAATCTATGGCCGGTTCAATACCATCGTTACACCATTCATTGGTGCATCCGTACGTAACTCCGTCAAGGTGGTTTTCCCATGTTGCCAAACGATCAACGCCGGTATAACGACCGATTTCTGCAAGTGCCATATTCATGGCTGTGGGAATATCTGGTTCCAATTGAAGTATTTGCAGTACCTTAATAAACAGTGCCTGCCGCCGATTGGTTGCTTCCAGATTCTCCTGAATGGCAATCAGGTCTCTGGATTTCTCTTCGACCATCTGTTCGAGCCGGGTACGGTACTGTTCCAGTTCCATACCGACTTCTTCTTGTTCGGAATCAGTAGATTTCATATTTGATTGATAACTGTAAATTGAATAAAATGATTACTTGAACTCTAACGAGCCATATCACATATTCTGCAAATATATGGATTTATTTTACAAATAAAAATTTTCCTATAAAAAGCTATTTCCAAAAGAAATGTTTATCTTTGCGCCCACTAACTAAATAATTGCTACGATGAGAATTTCTAAGTAAAGACAAACATTTCGGTAAACATCACTTTTCACATGCTTTATAATTCAGAATGCTGAGCATCACAAACGTGAATGTTTAGCCAATACTGTGTTTGTCTATTCCCTCCAAAATCAAGATTTTATTGTATCAGAAGTCCTTTTGATACAGTGTATTCACTTCTTTAAACACAGTATTTACCATGAGTATTATTATCAGAGACCTTAGTTATGTCCATTCCGACAAAGAAATCCTGTTCCAACATTTGAACCTCATTGTTAATCCGGGTGATAAAATGGCACTGACCGGAAACAACGGTTGTGGAAAGTCCACTTTAATGAAGATTATTGCAGGAGATTTATCCGCTACAAGGGGAACTGTCAGTCGTCCGGAACATCTTTACTATGTGCCGCAACATTTCGGGCAATATGATGATCAGACTATTGCACAGGCTTTAAGGATAGATGGCAAACTGGAAGCTTTACATGCCATCCTGAATGGAGATGTATCCGAAAAACATTTCACCGCACTAAATGATGACTGGAATATTGAAGAACGTACCCAAGCTGCCTTGTCTGCCTGGGGAATGGATAGTATTCCCCTCTCCCGCCTGATGTACGGATTAAGTGGAGGAGAAAAAACACGTATCTTCCTTGCCGGTATGGAACTACACTCACCTACCGCTATTTTACTGGATGAACCAACAAATCATCTAGATACAGCAGGAAGACAACGGCTATATGATCTTGTACAGCGTACTCCTGCCATTGTACTTGTCATCAGCCACGACCGGGCTTTACTAAACCTATTACCTACCATTTGTGAGTTATCTTCTACCGGACTGACTTTCTATGGTGGTAATTATGATTTTTTTAAAGAACAAAAGGGCGTCCGGTTGAATGCTTTGCAAGAACAATTAGAAGAAAAGCAAAAAGCTCTGCGACTTGCCCGGAAAACAGCCCGTGAATTGGCAGAACAGAAGGCAAAACAAAATGTACGGGGTGAGAAAGCTGCCATCAAAAAGGGAATCCCCCGTATTATGATGGGTGCTATGAAGAACAGAGCGGAAGCAAGCACTAATAAACTGAAAAGTGTGCATACTGAAAAAGCGGAGAAGTTGCAACAGGACATGCAGAACATTAAGAGTGCTTTACCTCTTGCGGAGAAATTAAAAACGAATTTCAATGCTTCCACCCTGCATGAAGGTAAGATATTGGCTACTGCAAAGGAACTGAACTTTCAATATCCGGATGCTCCCCAGCCTATATGGAAAATCCCGTTGAGTTTTCAGCTACGGAGTGGCAACCGCTTCTATATTGAAGGCAATAACGGCAGCGGCAAAACCACATTGTTGAAACTGCTTTGCGGAGATCTTTCTGCCGTCAGCGGAACACTTGACCGTATTGATTTCAGCACAGTTTATCTGGATCAGGAATATTCTCTTATCCATAATGAATATAGTATTCTGGAACAGGCGGAATATTTCAATCGGCGCCATCTGCCGGAGCATGAGCTGAAAACGATATTGAATCGTTATCTCTTCCCGGCAGCTACATGGAACAAGTCTTGCAGGTTACTTAGTGGTGGAGAAAAGATGCGCCTTTCCTTCTGTTGCCTGATGATTGCAGATAACACCCCGGATGTTTTCATACTGGACGAACCGACCAATAATCTGGATATTGAAAGTATCGAGATCATTACAGCAACCATCCGGGACTATAGAGGAACGGTAATCGCTATATCACATGATAAGGAATTTCTGAAAGAAATAAACTGTAAATCATGGGTTAAGTTAGAAAGCAAATAGCTTACTAACTTTTTTCTCTTACTTACTACGAAAGGTTTACCAGTTGTACAACTTATACAGCCTGGGTTATACAACTCAACACGTATGAGTTATACAACTGGTAAGGCTTTTATAATAGATAAGACAAGAAGGAGCCATAAGTATAAAGGTTCTTCCGTTAAATCATAAAAAAAGTACTATTTTTGTAATTGAAGGCACATTAAGAATCACTTCATCAACGAGAAGAAAAAGGATATAAATCAATACGTTATGGCAGGCATCAAAGATTTAGAGACATTATTATCCAGTATCGATCCTGTTCTGGATGAACGCAGTTTTGTTTTTTGTACTTTTCCCGAATTCCATTGGGATGATGTACATCAATTGAACCCCATCGGCTTTTTCCATGAAAAAGAGGGACTGACGCTTATCATCACCCAACAAGAGGCTATTGATAAAAATATAGATTATGAATCTGTTTATAAGCTCATTTCCCTAAATGTACATTCAAGCTTGGACGCTGTTGGATTAACAGCCGCATTTTCAACTAAATTGGCAGAAAAGAATATTAGTGCCAATGTGGTTGCTGCGTACTACCATGATCACATTTTTGTGCCTGAAGCAAAAGCAGAGCAAGCTTTAGCCGCTATTTCCGAGTTTCGTCTACAAAGCCATCCGGTTTGTCTCAAATAAAAGAGTAGCGTATTGCAGAGACCTATCTTTGTCGCATTAAACCAAAAACGATAAAGATGGATAAAACTAAAGTATTAGTAATAATTGCATTGCTAATTTCAATTTACTCTTTCGGAAAAGAAGTTTCTAATATCCCCGGACAAGCATCGGTTGATAATGAGAATATCCCACAAAGTAGTGGACGCCCCGTACAAACACTGCGAGGAGTAGTCAATGACCGGGCATCAGGACATCCTATTCCGTATGCTACGATACAGTTGACGGATATTCCGGGATTAGGGATGATGTGCGATAGTCTCGGACGTTTCGCACTTCCAAAAGTTCCGGTAGGCCGTCATTCTGTACAAGCCTCTTTCATGGGATATGAGTCAGCGACTGTACGGGAGATTCTGGTGACTTCCGCTAAGGAAGTTTATCTGGAAATAGATTTGCAGGAAAGCGTAAACGAACTGAGCGAAGTAGTGGTTCATGCGCACAACCGGAACGAAGCCATGAATAAAATGGCTGTCGCAGGAGCGCGTATGCTCAGCGTGGAAGAAGCGAGTCGCTATGCAGGTGGATTTGATGATCCGGCCCGACTGGTTGCTTCATTTGCCGGAGTAACGCCAAGCGTTTCCAATAATGGTATATCTATCCACGGTAATGCTCCGCATTTATTGCAGTGGCGACTGGAAGATGTGGAAATTCCCAATCCAAACCATTTCGCAGATATCGCCACCTTAGGAGGTGGAATTCTATCCTCACTCAGTGCACAGGTTTTAGGAAACTCCGACTTCTTCACAGGTGCTTTTCCGGCAGAATACGGCAATGCTGTTTCCGGTGTCTTCGACATGAAGCTACGCAACGGAAACAACCAGCGAAATGAAAACACATTCCAGATAGGTATCATGGGAATAGATTTCGCCTCCGAAGGTCCGTTAAGCAAGAAACATAAGGCTTCGTATATCTTCAATTACCGCTACTCCACTACAGGATTACTGAACGTTGACTTAGGTGGAAAGATGGACTATCAAGACCTGAACTTCAAACTAAACTTTCCCACAAAGATGGCCGGGACTTTCTCGGTATGGGGAACCAGTCTGATAGACAAATTTAAGAGTGACATGGAGAGGAACCCTGAGAAATGGGAATATCTGGGCGACCGCAGCGAATCACGTGACAAGCAGTATATGGCCGCCGGAGGTATCAGTCACCGTTACTTTTTCAATAGTGACGCATCGCTGAAAACAACCGTTGCCGCTACCTACTCGCAGTTGGACGGAGGCGCTTCCATGTTCAATCATGCGTTGGAATCGACTCCTTATATGGACCTTGAATCAAGGCATACCAACCTGATACTGACCAGCACCTTCAACCGTAAATTCAGCAACCGCTTTACCAATAAGACAGGATTCACTTATACTGCCATGTTTTATGACATGAACCTTGCCATAGCTCCATACGAAGCTCAGCTGCTGGAAACGGTATCGAAGGGAGATGGCAATACGAGTCTGATTTCTGCTTACAATAGCTCTTCTGTCGGACTGAGTGACCGTTGGACTCTCAACGCCGGTATCTACGGACAATACCTGACGCTGAATAATAAATGGTCTGTCGAACCCCGTGCCGGACTGAAATGGCAAGCTACCCCGAAAGCGACCTTTGCTTTAGCTTACGGCATATACAGCCGGATGGAGAAAATGGACGTCTACTTTGTGAAAACGAAGAGTACGGGAAATCAATCCGTCAACAAGAACCTCGACTTCACCAAGGCGCAGCACATCATGCTGTCTTTCGGCTATAAGATTTCGGACCGCATGAATCTGAAAATAGAACCATATGTACAGTTCCTGCACGATGTACCGGTAATGGCGGACAGTTCCTATTCCGTACTCAACCGCTCCGACTTTTATGTAGAAGATGCGCTTGTCAACAAAGGAAGAGGCCGGAATATCGGGATTGACATAACCCTCGAACGCTTCCTGGAAAAAGGACTTTATTACATGATCTCCGGTTCGTTGTTCGACTCCCGTTACCGTGGCGGAGACGGTGTATGGTACAACACGAAGTTCAACCGCAACTATGTCATCAACGGACTGATCGGCAAAGAATGGATGCTGGGACGCAACAAACAGAATATTCTTAGCATCAACCTGAAACTGACCTTGCAGGGCGGCGACCGCTATTCCCCGATTGATATGGAAGCAACCATGAAGCATCCGGACAAGGAAGTGCAGTACGACGAAAGGAAGGCATTCTCCAAACAGTATTCGCCCATGTTTATCGGCAATTATACCGTCAGCTATCGCATCAACAAGAAAAAAGTATCTCACGAATTTGCTGTGAAGGGCTTGAACTTTATGGGCACGAAAGAGCACTACGGACATGAGTATAACGTGAAAACCGGAAAGATAGACGCAACCGACGGCTCTACCGTTCTGACTAATGTGAGTTATAAGCTTGAATTTTAGATATCCGGTATAGAGACCTTAACGGAAAATGTTTTATCTTCGTACCCGATGAAGCATATGGCAACTGAAACAACTGCAGCAGGCAACGAATCGGCCTTTTTATATAGATTGCTCGTAAGTCCGGCATTCCGATGGATGCGGTATCTGATACTTGTCATGGTGTTGGGCACTATCTCCTTCAATCAGGTATTCATCATTTTTATGGACTATCGGGATATATTGGGCGGATGGATTTATGTGTTCACATTTATATATATGCTCACATACATTGGCGTTACCTGCCTGAACCTTTTCTGGTTATTCCCGAAATATTTGTTGAAAAGGCATTATATGACTTATCTGTCAGTGCTGTCTGTGGCGATGGTCATTGCGCTGCTGATACAGATGGTCATAGAATACCTTGCTTACTCCCATTGGCCGCAGCTTCATGCGCGGGGATCGTATTTTTCGGTTCCCATGCTGATGGACTACATTTCTTCTTTTATGCTGTCAACGCTTTGCATGATAGGAGGAACGATGACTTTGCTTCTGAAAGAATGGATGATTGAGAATCAGCGTGTTTCACAGATGGAAAAGGCGCACGTACTGTCCGAAGTGGAACAACTCAAAGAACAGGTCAGCCCCGAACTTCTTTTCAAAACGTTGCATCATTCGGGTGAACTAACATTGACCGAGCCGGAAAAGGCCTCGAAGATGTTGATGAAGCTGAGTCAGTTACTGCGCTATCAGTTATATGATTGCAGCCGGCAAAAAGTATTGCTCAGTAGTGAAATCGCTTTCCTGACCAACTATCTGACATTGGAGCAAAGCTCCCTTCCGCAATTCCGCTATCAGTTTACTTCGGAAGGGGAGGTAAACAGGATGCTGGTTCCTCCTCTGCTCTT
>ERZ791724.1365-NODE-1365-length-13756-cov-2.090869_pt1 | contig 13756 bp, 18 predicted proteins | sample MGYA00510044_ERZ791724 | MGnify/ENA primary metagenome ERZ791724 (study PRJEB30046, sample SAMN00715140) | human gut metagenome | study: EMG produced TPA metagenomics assembly of the A metagenome-wide association study of gut microbiota in type 2... | reverse complement strand
TACGTCGCTTTTATCGTTATATATAGGGGTGGGGCTTGTGTTGAATGTTGGACTACAGCCGAAAAAATATTGATGGGAGGTAACCGCATAATGAACATTGGACTTATTGCGCATGATTCAAAAAAGAAATTAATGCAGAACTTCTGCATTGCATATAGAGGGATTCTTTCGAAGAATGAACTTTATGCAACCGGAACAACCGGAAGACTGATCGAGGAGGTGACCAATCTCAATGTTCATAAGTATCTGGCAGGACATCTGGGTGGTTCCCAGCAGCTTGGTGCACAGATTGAACATAACGAGATCGATCTTGTCATTTTCTTAAGAGATCCACTTACTCCGAAATCTCATGAACCGGATGTAAATAATGTTGTGAAATTATGTGATACACATAATATTCCTTTGGCAACGAACCTTGCCACTGCCGAACTTTTGATTCGAGCATTAGACAGAGGAGATTTAGAGTGGCGTGAAATGTATAAATAAAATGAGACTGCTGTGTCTGTGTGGCATAGCAGCTGTTTTTATGTCCGGGTGCGGACAGACGGCAGTAAGTTATGATAATCCTTATGATATCTACAGCACCTCGGCAGATTATGGATTGGCATCTGAGGGAGCCGGATCAGAAAAAACTTATTTTTCACAGAATCTGTGTGTGGCAGATAATGTGAACATTGGAAATGATACGACTGATTCGCAGGTGGCAGAAGGAGCAGGAACCTTCAATCTTGCAACCAATACCGTAACTTATGCACAGAATATTTATGAAAAATTATATCCTGCCAGTACAACAAAGATTCTGACCGCATATATCGCCTTAAAATACGGAAATCTGGAAGATTATGTGACTGTCAGTGAAAATGCGGCAGACCAGGCGTCCGATTCTTCTGTCTGCGGTTTAAAAGCAGGTGATGTGGTGCAGCTTAAGGATCTGTTATATGGCATGATGTTAAAAAGTGGAAACGATGCTGCAATTGCGATTGCAGAGCATATCGGCGGAAGCGTGGAAGGTTTTGCAGATATGATGAATCAGGAGGCACTTGCAATGGGTGCTACAAGATCCCATTTTGTCAATCCAAACGGACTTCCGGATGAAAACCACTATACCTCCGTTTATGATCTCTACCTTATTTTCCAGAATGCAGTGCAGAATCAGACGTTTCTCGATATCATCAGTACGATGAGTTATGATGTTGTATACACAGATGTGAATGGTGCGGGCGTAGAGAAAACATGGGAGAATACAAATCAGTACCTCACCGGTAAGGAAAAAGCGCCGGAGGGGATCACTGTCGTAGGTGGAAAGACCGGAACAACAGGAGCTGCCGGATACTGTCTGGTACTGTATTCTTATAATGCTTCCGGACAGCCGATCGTCTCCATTGTTTTAAAAGCAGACGGAAAGTCAAACCTTTATCTTCTCATGAATGAAATGCTCAGTGGTTTTGCGAATTAACAGTTGTATTTTATGTGCATATGTACTATAATTGTTTTATAAAACCTACTGTTTTTATTCAAAATACATAAAACAGGGAATATAAGGAGGAAATGACAATGATAGAAATTATTGCAGGCGAAAAAGGAAAGGGTAAGACCAAAGAATTATTAGCCAAAGTAAATCATTCTGTTGCAGCCGCATCCGGAAACATTGTTTATCTGGACAAAAGCCAGAAGCATATGTACGAACTGAATAACAAGGTTCGTCTCATCAACGTGATGGATTATCCAATTGATAATTGTGATGAGTTCCTTGGATTCTTATGCGGAATTGTTTCACAGGATCACGATCTGGAAGAGATGTATCTTGATAGTTTCCTTACAATTGCATTTACCGAGACGGATGACGAGATCCAGCATGCAATTGAAAAACTCGACATCATCAGTGAGAAATACAATGTGAAGTTTATCTTAAGTGTTTCAAGAGATGAGTCCAGATTACCTGAGTGTGCAAAAGCAAAGATTGTCATTTCCCTATAATTACTTTGCTGTTAAAAGGTTGCTGCGCTAACTTGTTTTAGTGCAACAACCTTTTTTGCATACAAAACAGCTCAACCTTTTTCTAAGCTTCGTCTCCACTTTTAATTCTTCCATAAAGACTGATCGTGTAAAGACCACCGATACCTACCAGCGCATAGACAATGCGGGAAAGCCAGGAAAGATTTCCAAACAGAAAGGCAACAAGGTCAAAGCGGAAGAATCCGATCAGTCCCCAGTTAATGGCACCAATGATCACGAATGTCAGTAAAGTATAATCTAACCAATTTGTTTTCATGAATATATCTCCTTTGATATCATCTATTTTTGTTTATTTTTTCCTGTGGAACTGTTTTTTATACATGAATCGCATTGTTTTGCCCTGTAAAAAATGCTATAATGAGCGGAAGTGAGAAAAACAAGGCAGGTTATGCAATTGAAGAAAAACAAAAATGTTGTGAAATATAGAAAACCAATGAATTTTAATATTGGTGTCATTATATTTGTCATCATCTTTATTTATCTGGTATTTAATGTGTTCAGTTATCTGACAGAGACACATATTTCTGTTTATGAGGTGGAGCAGGGAACCATTGCGGTCAATAATGTATACAATGGTCTAATCCTGCGCGATGAAAAAATCATCAATTCAGATTATTCCGGTGCAGTGAATTATTATGTAAAAGAGAGTTCCAAAGTAGCCTACGGCGATTTGGTCTGCTCCGTTGATGAGAATGGAGACGTTTCGAACATGATCAACGAGGCCAGCCAGGATGGAAGTACCATCGACAGTGAGAACCTTGCAGAAATTGAGAAAACCATCAATGACTTTTTATATGCCTATGATGGAAAAAACTATTATCAGGTATACAGCTTTAAGGACAATGTCAATGCATCTCTGAGTGAGGCATTGAGTGTAAACGCCTTAAATGATATCTCGGATTATGTTGCTTCTGCGGAGAACAATAATACATTTCATAAAGTGATCACAGATGTGCCAGGAATCGTAACTTATTATACGGACGGATTTGAAAATGTTACGGTTGATAATTTTACGGCCGCAATGTTTGACGAATCCAATTATTCCAAAAACGATTTGAAAACAAACCCGGCTATCCAGGCCGGTTCACCTGAGTACAAGCTGATCGACAGCGAATATTGGAATATTATTGTTCCAGTGCCGGATGCAACAGCGGAATCATTAAAAGATGACGATACAATTAAGATCCGCTTTTTAAAAGATGCAAAAGAAGCCTACGCGACTTATTCCATTGTCGGGCGTGATGGACAGCAGTATTTGATTCTCTCACTGAAAAGTGCTATGGTCAGATATGCGTCAGAGCGCTATGTGGAGATTGAACTTTTACTGTCCGAAGAAACCGGTCTTAAAATTCCAAATTCCGCGATCACCGAGAAAGAGTTTTACACCGTTCCAATCGATTTTTTCTTAAAAGGCGGGGATTCCAGCGATGAGGGAATTCTGGTGGAACGCACGGACAAGGACGGAAAAAGTACCACGGAATTTGTGACACCAACCATTTATTATGAGACAGACGATACCTATTATATCGACAGTGAGTATGTGTCCTCCGGGGATATCCTGCAGAAACCGGATTCCAGTGAGACGTATCGTGTTGGTACAGACACTGCATCGTTACAGGGTGTTTACAACATTAACAAGGGTTATGCTGTATTCAAGCAGATTGATGTTTTATATCAGAACGAGGAATATACGATCGTAAAGACAGGTACAACTTATGGCATCGCATTATACGACCATATTGCGTTAGATGGGACAAAGATTGATGAAAATCAGCTGATCAAATAAAGACAACGGCGAAGGAGATAAAATCAAATGTTAAAAGATAATTTAAAAAATGTAGAAGAACGTGTACAGGAAGCGTGTGACCGCGCAGGAAGAAAGAGAGAAGAAGTGACGCTGATCGCTGTCAGTAAAACAAAACCAATTGAGATGCTTCAGGAAATTTATGATGAAAATATCAGGGATTTCGGCGAAAATAAAGTGCAGGAGCTCTGCGATAAAATCGAGAAAATGCCAAAGGATATCAAATGGCATATGATCGGACATCTGCAGAGAAACAAAGTAAAATACATTGTCGGACAGGTTGCACTGATCCATTCTGTTGATTCCTACCGTCTGGCAGAGGAGATCAATATTCAGGCAAAGAAGAAAAATATCATTGTTCCGATCCTTGTGGAGGTAAATATTGCGCATGAGGAATCCAAGTTCGGTATCTCCGAGGAAGATGCGATCCAGTTAGTGGAAGAAATCGCAGAACTGGAAAATGTCCGCATTAAAGGACTTATGACCATCGCGCCATACGTGGAAAATGCAGAGGATAACCGGTTGTATTTCCGTAAAATAAAAGATTTATCTGTTGACATCGCTGCGAAAAACATAGATAATGTATCTATGGAAATTCTGTCTATGGGTATGACAGGCGATTACGAGGTGGCAATCGAAGAGGGAGCTACCATGGTTCGTGTCGGAACTGGAATTTTTGGAGCACGCAATTACAACAAACAATAATGCACCGGATACCAGTAAGAGAAAGAAGCAGAATTTAAAATCAGTTTAATAGGAGCAGCAAAAAATGAGTTTTCTTGATAAATTTTTAAATGTAATGCGTTTGAATCCGGATGACGATGACGATTTTTACAATGAAGACTATGATTATGATGACGAAGAGGAAGAAGTAAAACCAAAATCTTCTTTTAAGAAACGTGAAAAAGAGGATACTTTTACCGATGATTACAAAGAAAAACCGGTAAAGACCACTCCAAAAGTCACACCGATCCGTCCGTCAAAAAAACAGCAGAATCTCGCTGGTATGGAAGTATGTGTGATCAAACCGACATCTGTTGAGGATGCAAGAGAGATCACGGAGACATTGTTAAACAACCGCACAGTTGTTTTGAATGTGGAGGGATTAGATGTAGAGATTGCGCAGCGTATCATTGACTTTACTTCCGGATCCTGTTTTGCAATCAGCGGAAATCTTCAGAAGATTTCGAATTACATTTTCATTATCACTCCGGCAGCGGTTGATATTTCAGGTGATTTTCTGAATATTGTAGACTCTTTTGATACAACCAGAGGACTGTAGAGAACGACATTATGAATGAGCAGGAACTTTGCAAAAAGAAGTTAATAGATTTATCCAGACAGGCAAATAGAAAGGGAATCGTTTTATTCAGCGATTTCCTTAATTTAAATGAACTGAATATTTACCACCAGAACGAAAAGTTTTTTGAGACAAAGACAGAAGCTTCTGGAGGTGTTCCTTTTGCAGAGCGTCAGATAGTTGCATTTATACCTGATGCTCTTTATTATGAGTGGCTGTTTCCAATTGCATATCTTGAGATTGTTCCATCTTATCCAAAGTTTGCAGAAAAATTAGGACACAGGGATATTTTAGGTTCTATGATGAATCTTGGCGTTGACCGCTCAAAATTAGGCGATATTGTAATCTGTGAGGACAAATATTTTTTAATCTGTGAGGAGAGCATGGCGCCTTATTTTATGGAGAATCTTGATAAAATACGTCATACAGTTGTAAAGCTATCTCCTGTGTCAGCAGATGCGTTAGAACAGCAGCAGAAATTTGAAGAAAAAGATGGAATCATCACTTCGAACCGTTTAGACAGCATGATCGCATGTGTCTACAAATTTTCCAGAAGCCAGGCATTGGAATTTTTCAAGGCGGAAAAAGTATTTGTGAATGGCAAATGTGTTCAGAATCCATCCTATCGCTGTAAGGAAGCAGATATTATCTCGGTGCGTGGTTATGGCCGTTTTGTTTTTGAGCGGGAGATGGGCGAAACAAACAAAGGAAGAATGAAAGTTCGCTATAAATTATATGGATAAGTGAGGGCTATCGTTATGGCAAAAGATTTACCGGTAACTTTAGATGGAAAAGTGATCTATCACATCAAACTGACAGATTCCTTTCAGGGGCTGGCAGAGGAGTTAAAGCAGCTTGGATATCAGGCTGACCAGAAAATCTGTATTATTTCAGATTCCAATGTTGCAAAACTTTACGCAGAGACGGTGAAAAATATTTTAACAGAAAACTTTTTACACGTTTTCTGTTATGAATTTCAGGCAGGGGAAGCGAGCAAAAATACAGATACCGTCAATGGTGTTTATGAATTTTTAATACAGAATCATTTTGACCGGCATGATCTTATGATTGCATTAGGCGGAGGCGTTGTAGGTGATCTCACCGGATTTACAGCAGCAACCTACCTGCGCGGCATTGATTTTATCCAGGTACCGACTTCACTTCTTTCCCAGGTTGACAGCAGCATTGGCGGCAAGACCGGCGTTGATTTCATGCAGTATAAGAATATGGTCGGAGCCTTTTATCAGCCGAAACTTGTATATATGAACTTAAATGTGTTAAAAACATTGCCAAAAGACCAGCTTATCTCTGGCTTTGGAGAAATCTTAAAACATGGTCTGATCAGGAATCACGATTATTTTCTGTGGATGAATGAACATGAGAAAGAAATTCTTGCATTAGATTATAACACTCTCGAGGAAATGGTCTATCAGAGCTGCCTGATCAAACGGGATGTGGTAGAACGTGATCCAAAGGAAAAAGGGGAACGTGCGCTGCTTAATTTCGGGCATACCATCGGACATGCTGTGGAGAAGCTTTCGGATTTTGGATTGTCACATGGTGTCTGTGTGGGACTTGGCATGGTTGCAGCCTCTTATATTTCCTGTCAACAGGGAAATCTCACGAAAGAGCAGCTATCCTTTATTGAGGAGACATTAAAGCATTTTGGACTTCTGATCCGTGTATCCGGACAGAATCCGGATGATGTATTAAGAACAACGAAGCTGGATAAAAAAATGGTTGGAAACCAGATTAAGTTTATCCTGTTAAAGACACCGGGAGATGCCTATATTGAAAAAAATCTGACCGATGAACAGATTTTGGAAGGAATATTTTATATTTATGGAAAAGAAAACTAATACTTTAAAAAAAGCACTGACAGGAATCATTCTGTCGGTCATTCTGATTGTGATTGATCAGGTCACAAAATTAATGGCAATCCATGGATTAATGAATCAACAGCCCTTTGTGATCTGGGATGGAGTATTTGAATTACACTACCTGGAAAACCGTGGAGCTGCATTTGGAATCCTGCAGGGAAAGAAAATCTTTTTTGTGATTTTTACGCTGGTCGTACTCTGCATGATCGCATATCTATATCTGAAACGCATTCCGGATGAGAAAAAGTTCCGTCCGATAGACGGTATCTGTATCCTGTTTTTTGCCGGAGCATTGGGCAATTTTATTGATCGTGTTTTCCGCAATTACGTGGTCGATTTCTTTTATTTTAAACTGATCGATTTTCCGGTTTTTAATGTAGCGGATATATATGTGACAGTCGCAGCGTTTGCAATGATCAATCTCGGATTGTTTTATTATAAAGAGGAGGACTATAATAAAATTTTTCATGATTAACGTTCTGCACAGCAAATATGCAGACCTGCTGAAAAATAAGGATCAGTGATATGCAAAAAGAAACATTTGAAGTAGAATACGAATATGAGGGCGAGCGTCTGGATAAATATGTAAGTATCCTTTTTCCAGAGCAATCGCGCTCTTTTTTTCAGAAATTAATTAAAGATGGTAATGTCTCTGTCAATGACAAAATCCAGAAGGCAAATTACCGGCTAAAAACCGAAGATCTGGTGACGGTAGAAATCCCGGATGCTGTAGAGACACAGATTCTTCCGGAAGATATCCCGCTGGACATTCTTTACGAGGATGATGATCTTTTAGTGGTCAATAAACCGAAGGGAATGGTCGTGCACCCATCAGCAGGTCATTACAGTGGCACACTGGTCAATGCGATTATGTATCACTGCAAGGATAGTCTTTCCGGTATCAACGGAGAAATACGTCCGGGAATCGTACACCGTATTGATATGGATACCACAGGCTCTCTGATTGTCTGCAAAAATGATGAGAGTCATGTTTTTATTGCAGAACAGATCAAAGAACACAGTGTAAACCGCAGATACCGGGGAATCGTCTATGGCGTTGTCAGGGATGATGAGGGAACGATCCATGCTCCGATTGGAAGACATCCGGTTGACCGCAAGAAAATGGCCATCAATGAAAAAAATGGAAAAGATGCAATCACACACTATAAAGTCTTAGAGCGTTTTGATAAATATACTTACATGGAATTTAAGTTAGAAACCGGAAGAACGCACCAGATCCGTGTTCACATGGCAAGTATTGGGCACCCATTATTAGGAGATACGCTTTATTCCAATGGAAAAAGTCCCTATAAATTGCAGGGACAGACATTACACGCCATGACCATTGGATTTATTCATCCAGGAACCAGAGAATACATGGAAATCTCTGCACCATTGCCGGAATATTTTGAAAAAATACTACGTGACTTACGTTAAAATACTACGCATTATCTTGATATAAATGGACAAGAAGTTTTTACAGTTACAATATTATGGAAAAATGTTAGAAAATTTAAAATAAATCTTTCCAATTTTTGATAAATACGCTATAATAAAGATAAATAAAAAACTTGCGTAAAGGTGGGATTGATATGGCAAATAAAATATATACGATCGGTAGAGAATTTGGCAGCGGCGGAAGAGAAGTAGGTGAAAAACTTGCTGCAAAGCTTGGTATTAAGCTTTACGATAAAGAACTTTTACAGCAGGCTGCAAAAGACAGCGGATTTTGTGAAGAGATCTTTGAGAATCATGACGAAAAACCGACAAACAGTTTTTTATATTCTTTAGTTATGGATACATATTCTGTCAGCGGTTATTCCGCAGCACCTTTTCTGGATATGCCATTAAATCACAAAGTTTTTCTGGCGCAGTTTGAAACAATCAAGAAAATTGCAGAAAAGGAATCCTGCGTGATTGTCGGACGCTGTGCAGATTATGCTTTATCTGATAACCCTGATTGTATCAATGTTTTCATTCATGCAGACTTAGATGTCCGTATCAAAAATGTCAGCAGGAATCTGAATATTACAGAGAATAAAGCCAGAGATATCATCAATAAGACGGATAAACAGCGTGCAAGCTACTATAACTATTATACAAGCAAGAAATGGGGAGATTCTAAGAGTTATAATCTTTCTCTTGATGCTGGTAAGCTTGGCACTGATAACTGCGTGGAAATGATCCTGAAGTTCAGAGAATTGATGGATGCAATGAAATAAAATGAATCATGAAGTTTATAATCTGAATTGAAATGTGTAATCCCTCATGGAGTTTTCCATGAGGGATTTTTGATAAAAAGCCGTTGCGGAACGTTGTCTGAATCTTGGAATGTAATCCCGGGAAAACACATTGAGTAAGCTAACTATTCGTTAAACTTGTGTTTTGCGAATAGCTATCGAGGACGGACAAGACGAACGCCCACACCGACAACCCCAAATACAGGACCGTATAACACCGAGCAACAAACATAAGAACCGGTCGAGCCGGCTCTCACGCTCGAGGAACACAATGCAACATTACATCCGGCGTTCCGAGTATCACACAACGAAACCAATTGCGTTGAGTGTCCGCAATGCGTCCGCATTTCTGCGGACTACTCAACGCCAATGAACGGAATTTTGCGCAATATGAACATAATAAACGACCAGACTTTATCGAGATTCGCAATCACAATAACAATCGGTATAAGTGTTTTTACCATCCCCAAGTCTATAAACGTGCCTATAACATTATAACCGCCTAAAATCCAAGCAATAAATTGATCAAGATAGGAAGAAGCTTTAGCTGGAAGTTGAGGTAATGCAATAGGAGAAAAAACAATCTGCAAAAGCGAAAAAAACAACTCCAAAATGCCTTTTATAATCATTTTTCCAAAATCTCCTTTAACTTATTATACAAAAGATTAAGCAAAGAAATAATCAAAATATAATCTACAACTAAACGTGAATAATGAGAAATATCAACAAGTATCCTATTATTATTTAAAATAGAAGTAAAAGTCAATGATTGTTTAGGAATAATAACAGTACCATCCCAAGATAAACTAGGAAATTCAAACGCATATACATCATGTTCCGCATTTTTAACGCTTGTTAAAATACGAACAAAAACATCAATAGGCAAATATAATATACCAAGCTTTTCATTAAAAAAATCATTCAGCCTAGAAAAATAATCACTGAAGAATCCGTCTTCGGGAATAAAAAGACCTTTAATACTGTCCATCAAATTACTAAAAAAAGAACCGAAAAAATCCGCTATTTTATCAAAAATTCCCTTGGAAATATCGTTCTGTTCTTTCTGGAGAGCATTGCCTTCTTGTTGAAGTTCGTTCCCCTTTTCTTGCAATTTATTGCCATTCTTGACCTCGTCAATAAGTTGTTGTTCCTCTGCAGAACGAACCTTATTAATAGTAATAGTCATATTATCACTCTTAATACATTCAATTCCAATATACTTACCATATTTTTTCAAAACATAATCATAGCCACCCTGATATTCGGCAGTGCAAGTTGATTCAAAGTAAATACTGGAAACAACGCCATTAACCCTATAGGTAGTACCATAATAATACGTATATTTATGACCATTAATATAAACATAAACATTCGAACTACCATAAGAACGAGTACCTTGTGAAGCAGTAGCCGTAGAATAGCCAGCTTGCAATAAACCGCCAAAAGAAACATCATACGTGCTACTACTATCCGTAACAGAAGAAAAACTATAAGTATTCGATTTAATAGTTGTAGTTTTACTGATTTTACTAGGAGCGTCAAACGAAAGCGTTTGACCTTTATAGACCGCTACGCTCTGTTTATCAACAACAGTAGACACAACCACATCAGAGGCATACACACGGCTACTTGTACCGCTTAAGAATAAAATCGAAAATACCACGCAGAACGATATAAACCGTGAAAAAACCGAGGAAGAAAAGAACCGCCCACGTCTCATTATGTGATACCCCCTTTCGCAAATCAGACACGTGCCCGAAACTGCCATACGCAAAATTCGGAACACTCGACAAGTTATATGTTTCCTCTGTCTGACTATACCCATTATTATAATAATTATTATCTTTCGAGACTGTAATACATGGGTAATTACCAGACACAAGCTGACCATTCTGGACTTTCACATCATAGATAAGTCTGTAATAGTCGATATAATTATTATTATAATCATTGTAATAATGCCGATATGCAAACGCTATATAGTCCGTATCGCCTATATTGTCCAGAACGCCCGAAAAATAGCTTTCTAATTGTGTTGGTAAATAGGTGTAATAATCTGAATAATTAGCAAGTGCCATCACATCGTCAGAGCCATCATCCACCAGATAAACAGGATAAGCGCCCAAGTCCTCATTAAAATACACGGACGTTTCCGTCTGTTCCTCGCCAGCTTGTGCGCCCTCGCTTTCCTCGGGCGTTTCCACGCTGGCATTCGTCACATCCTCAACGCCATCACTACTACTACTATTACTAACCCTATCAGAATCATTGACCACAGTGTTTTCGCTATCGCTCGTATCAGTATCGACAGATTCCGTACTAGGTACGACAGTCTCCGTAGACTGTTCGTTATCATCCAAAATATACTCATCCATAGAACCCCCTACCGAAATTCAATGCGCCCACCGAAAGCCATGCGCATAAATGTGTTAACTACAATATTACCAAGTGCGAAAGCCATCCCATAAGGGATAGCGCCCACAACAATTTGTGTAAATAAATTAATAGCGTCACTCAATGAATCGCCCTACCTTTCCACTCATTTCTATATCGTTTCATCTTTGCATACGTATCATAGCAGTCGTAAAGACTTGGACTATGAAACCAGAAATAAGACCGACTACACTCTGTAATCAACTTTCCATTTTCTTCCCTACTCTTCGCCCCATCTATCAAGCGATTAAATTGAAACACCTTGAAGAAGTTGGAACAAAGAACAACGTTGCGAATCTGCTCACGAAATGGCTTTGCCAAACGTCCGTAAACTTGCGTAGTACCGACAATATGCTTTCTCTGCTTTCTCTGCTGCGATACCTCTATCATTATCTCAATATCAATATTCTTACTCTCAAGACTGTTAAACTCCAAATGTATTTCGTCAATCAGATAAATAACACCAGAGTAACCATTTTCCAAACTCTTAAGACAGTCTAATCCGTCATACTCTACTACTTTTGTAGATTCTGGCAAACCATGAATGTCAACGTTAGTACACAAAATTGCGTCTGGATAAGAAAAACAAAGCTTTTTAACATACTGAATAGCCGAAAGCGTTTTACCGCTCCCCTGCTCTCCGCAAAAAATCATTAATCCCTCGGGATCAAAATATTCCGGGTGCGATTTTCGAAACGAAAAATTATGCTTTGCTACTTTTAAGATATTAAGCGGATTCTTAGAACCGCTCAAATAATTACTCGAAACTCCATACATAGAACTACCTCATATGAAATATGGGAGCGATACCGCCCCCACATTTACTAGAATCTTAATTTTCCGCTACGGAATGCCGCCATGAGCGTACGAGCGAGTTTTCTCACACCCCACCACATGAACACCAGAGCGATCGCTGAACCTACAACAGACGCCAGAACGCCAACTACAGTAGTCACGGAAATCTGACTTGTCATAGCAGTCAAAACGCTTTTCCAAGCTTCTGCACCAATTGCAGTGCCGGTTGCGGCATCATTTGCTAATTTCATTAATGGCATAAGCTTTTACCCCTTTCTTTTTATTTAACAGCAACATTAACAAGATAAGCACGACCGCCAGACAGTTCATAGTCTAACAATAACTCTTTGCCAATGTCGCTAGGTTTCAATAAGTCAAGTTGTGCTTCTGGTAAGAAAATCTCGTCAACTTTCTGACCAATGAAGCCATTTTCTTTTTCCCTTTCTGATACGTCCTGAACAACAGACGCAACACAGAAATCCTTGCCACTCTTTTTCGATGTGATTTTTTTGTACCCTACTAACTTAGTCATGTTTCTACCTCTCTTTCATGGGAATATTAAGTTGTCAATGTCCGCTTGCGTTTACTGAAAAACATGAAAACAAGTGCTTAGTTCTCTCGTACGTTCGTTACGTCCGTTTAATTGCTTCTTGTTTTACGGATAATGTGCTTGTTGGTCAAGCCTGCTTTGTTTTCTTCCATTAGTACAAAACACTATGCAACATTGCCGTGCAATTCCTACTTTCTACGAATCCAATGGCGGCTCTTGCTTATTCTGCATTCACTCCGTCTATTCCTCGAATAGCTAACTACCATGTTACTTGTGAATCGCCCCATCACTACAACCGCTCTTTACTACTTGCTTATTTTCACGTTATCTGATAAGATTATATTGCTTACTACAATCTTAAAAACGTCTTGTCCACTATCTCAAGCACCCACACGCAGAACCATGTCACAAGGTTCTTACACAGACTTTGTAGCGTTTAGTGGACTAAGGTGCGCTGACGTTTTTGACTTTTCCAGAAGTGCATATAGGTTCTTATCCTACGAAATAACATTTGAGTGTTACCAATGCACACACAACAACCGAACCGACACAGTGATATCTAAGTGATATCACCTATAATTATAATAACAGAGTGCTATCACTTTGTCAATACTAGAATTAAAGAAAAGGATTTTTTTATGCCATCAAACAAACCAATAATACTTGTAAGAACAACAGAAGAAACAATTGATAAATTCAAAGTTATATGCCAAGAAGAAAATCGAAGTATGAGCAAAC
>ERZ791724.1346-NODE-1346-length-13962-cov-2.213202_pt1 | contig 13962 bp, 9 predicted proteins | sample MGYA00510044_ERZ791724 | MGnify/ENA primary metagenome ERZ791724 (study PRJEB30046, sample SAMN00715140) | human gut metagenome | study: EMG produced TPA metagenomics assembly of the A metagenome-wide association study of gut microbiota in type 2... | reverse complement strand
AAGATTATCGGCACGGTAGGGCAGTTGCAGTTTGAGGTTATCCAGTATCGCCTGGAGAATGAATACAGCGCGAAGTGTCGTTGGGAGCCGTTGAGCCTTTATAAGGCTTGCTGGATAGAGAGCGATAATCTTGAAGAACTGGAAGCATTCAAGAAGCGTAAGTATCAGTATATGGCGAAAGACCGTGAGGGCAGAGATGTATTCCTGGCTGATAGCGGTTATGTGCTTCAAATGGCTCAGATGGACTTCAAGAATATAAAATTCCACTTTACGAGCGAGTTCTGATTCGTATTCTGAATTGGGATTGACAGATACAGGGATGCAAAGAATAGAAACTTTGTATCCCTGTATTCTTTATATATAAGGATAATGAACTGGCTCCAGATATATTGGCTACTGATGATATGGATGTGCTGAGAACGACCCGTCGGGCTTTCTCTTGATTGATAAAGCGCAGGAGGCATGAGCTTGTTAAAAAGTTTATGCCTCCTGTGCTTTTTTGTAGGGAGAAAGCGCTACCTTTGCACCTTATTATATTAACAGATACATTCAATATGAAACACGCATCTTTTCTTCTCTTTTTACTGACTTCTTTTTTAGGGCTGGTGGCCTGCTCAAAATCTGCCGCCCCGACTTTGATGAACTACGAACAGTTTCTCGTCCGTGCCGATTCGTTGGCGCAATCCGGTGTCACTGATAGTACCATTACCGTTCGGTTACTGTCTGATCTGCACAATGAATATACTCAGGTGAAGGAACATTCCGGTGGAAGTCTGGTTCGCATAAAGCCTGCCGACAAGCGGAAACAATTTATGTGGGGAACATTCACCGCATTGATGATAGGCCTCAATGTATGGCTTTCCATCAAAGATATCCAGTTTTCCAAGGATCGCAAGCACCGCCGCTATCTCGTAAATTTGAGCGAGAACGAACAACGCCTGCGTAACAACGAACAGGAAAAGAATGAATTGCAGGAATGCCTGAAGGAAATGTCACTGACGGATGAGGAACGGGAAGAAGTACAACGGTCATTGATGAACCTTATGGAGCATGGCAATCACTTGTGCGAAGAGAACGCATCCCTCCGTGCCCGCCTCAAGGACTACGAAAATCGTCCCGTGCCCCGCGAAGCGGAATTGCTGAAGGAACGGAACGAACGCATCAGTCTGCTTGATAGCCAGGTACAGGCTCTTACCTCCACATTGATAGACCGTGACGATGTGGTGGAACGCCTGCGCCGTCAGCCCAAATTCCTTTCCGATAAAGACTGGGAATATCTGTCTCAACTTGCCGACCGTGTGTACGATGGTTTTACCCGGCGACTCACAGAACGTTTCCCTTCGTTGACGCCTGCCGATTTGCAGCTTTGCCTGTTGATGCGCCTGCGCTTCATGAATGTACAGGTGGCTACGCTTATTGCCGTGTCGCCCGCTTCGGTTTCGCAACAGAAGTTCCGGTTGAAGAAGAGGCTGATGCAGGAGGATGGGGAGTTGTTTAAGAATGGGGAGACGGTGGATGCGATTATTGGGGGATGCTGAGACCTGATGTATTGCGATGCATTTATTTCGTACTTCAAGTTTATACCTGTTTCTTTTCTTTGCAAATATTTTCCGAAAACCTTTGTTTTGCGGAGGATTTTGGCTTCACTCGCTGAATGAACGTGATTCAGTCAGGGACTGAAAGCCTTTCACTCAGGGACTGAATGCCTTTCTGTTCCTGACTCATTGTTCCCCCTCTCAGGAGGTGTTCTGAAGGGGGTATAGGAAGGAGGGCAGACATGAAGAGGAAGTGGTAAAAAATGCGGAGATAAATCTTACACTTGTCTCTAATTGTTGCTTAAACAAATATTTTTTCATCTATTTTGGGGGTATATTTTCTAAATCGGCAATAAATATGGGAATAAATTGTTAATTTTGTACGTATATAATTGATGATGAATTATAGGAAATAAAAGATTTTTGTATTAAAAAAAAAGATAATTAAGATATTAAATGTATGAATAAGCAGCAGCTTGCAAATAAAATATGGGCCTCGGCCAATAAGATGCGTTCTAAAATAGATGCCAATGAATATAAGGATTACATTCTTGGACTTGTGTTCTATAAATTCCTGTCAGACAATGAAGTGAACTATCTTCGTAGTATCGGATGGAATGATGATGACATGACGGCTCTTGTAGAGGATTATGAAGACCCGGAAGCAACAATGATGATTGCTTATTGTAAAAATAACATTGGCTATTTTATTGAATATAAATACTTGTTCGGTACTTGGCTGCTACCCAACTCTGATTTCAGTGTGGCAGACCTTAGTGCCGCGTTGAATAGCTTCGACCGACTAATTAGTCCAAACTACAAGCATGTATATGCCAACATCTTCAAGACGCTACAAGCCGGATTGAGTAAATTGGGGGAGAATCCTTCTTCTCAAACCCGTGCTTTGAAGGATTTGATTAAGCTCATTAAAGACATTCCTACCGATGGCAGTCAGGATTACGACGTGCTGGGCTATGTTTATGAGTATCTCATCAGTAATTTTGCAGCCAATGCCGGAAAGAAAGCCGGTGAATTCTACACTCCTCACGAGGTGGCGATACTGATGTCGGAGATTGTAGCAGAGCATCATAAGGATAAACAGCAAATTGAAATATATGACCCGACAAGTGGTTCCGGCTCTCTGCTGATTACCATTGGCAAATCTATTGGCCGCCATATCGCCGATAAAAACCAAGTGAAGTATTATGCTCAAGAGCTGAAGGAGAATACCTATAACCTTACCCGAATGAATCTCGTGATGCGTGGCATCAAGCCAGACAATATTGATACCCGTTGTGCTGATTCTCTGGATGAAGACTGGCCTTTGCAAACCATAGGTAGTGATATTGGCAAACCACTCTATGTGGATGCGGTTGTGTCAAATCCGCCTTATTCGCAGCATTGGGATGCCACGGATCGTGAACTCGATTCTCGTTTCAAGAATTATGGTGTCGCACCTAAAAGTAAAGCCGACTATGCTTTCTTGCTTCACGAACTGCATCACCTTAAACCCGATGGCATTCTCACCATCGTACTGCCTCATGGAGTACTTTTCCGTGGCGATGTGGACGCAGATAGCGGAGGAGAAGGGAAAATTCGCCGGAATCTTATTGAGACCAATAATATAGATGCCATTATCGGGCTGCCGGCTAACATCTTTTTTGGAACAGGTATTCCCACACTGATTATGGTCTTGAAGCAGCATCGGGATAGTGACGATGTGCTTATTATCGATGCTTCCAAAGGATTTATCAAGGAAGGCAAGAACAATAGACTCCGTGCCTGCGACATAAAGCGCATTGCCGATGCCATTCGTGAGCGTAAGCCTATTCCTGGTTTTTCTCGTCCGGTAAGCCGTGACGAAATCCGGCAGAATGGATATAACCTCAATATTCCTCGTTATGTGGATTCTTCGGAGGCTGCCGAACAATATGATATCTATGCTACTATGTTTGGTGGCATTCCCGAAAGCGAGATAGATAAATTGCAGACCTATTGGGATGCGCTGCCTTCACTTCGTGCAGACCTTTTCCAGCCCAAGGAGGACGGTAGTCCGTATGCCACGGTGAAGAATAAAGATGTAGCCAAGATTATTGAAGAGAATGCGGATGTGTGTAATTTGAAGCAAACCTTTGCGGATGCATTCTCCGATTTTAGCAATGTTCTTCACAGCCGACTGATTACAAATGTCAGTACTGTAAATGAACAAAATGAACAAGACGATATAGCCGACGATATATTTAACCGCCTAAAGCCGATTCCTCTGGTGGATAAATACGTCGCTTTCCAAGCTCTTTCAGATAATTGGCAGGTGATAGCGGGGGATATAGAGACTATACAAAGTGAGGGAATTGATGCTGTGCGGGTAGTAGAGCAGGCTTATAAACTTGTGAAGAAAGGTGATGAAGAGATAGAAGTGCCCGATGGATTGAAGGGGCGCATCTTGCCGTTTGAATTGGTACAACATGAGAAATTTCAAGCCGAACTGGATGCCATCAGTGAAAAGCAAGCGGAAGTAGAGGAAATTGCATCCTCGCTTGAAGAACTGCGTGACGGTTTCACCGAAGAAGAAGGGCAAGCCTATCTGGATGAAGATGATAATACCAAGTTCAATAAGAATGCCATAAAGGCCGATGCCAAAGCTAAAGGCGATGAAGTGGAACCGGAAACCAAAGCTAAACTGAAAGAGATTGTAAGTTTATGGGATAAAATCACTAAACTCAATAAGAATATCAAAGAGGATAAAGCTACATTGGTACAACTTACTATTGATGCCATAGAACATCTAAGCGATGAAGAGATAGAGTTCTTCCTGCACAAGAAGTGGATTGACCCGGTGTGTGGCGGTATTAATGGCACATTGGCATCTGTTTTTTCCGCTCTTGAGAAATCAGTCACGGCACTGGAAGCAAAGTATGCCTTGTCATATAATGAAATTGAAAACAATATTGTCGATGCTCAAAAAGAGTTGTCGGAACTGATTGGGCAGCTTACGGGTGATGAGTTTGCGGTGAAGGGTTTGCAGGAATTACAGAATAGATTAAAGGATTGAGGAGATGGCAGAAAAAAACGACTTAATTAACAGGGATATGCTAAAGGTGTCGCCAGTTGTGACACAATCTTTGATACAGGATTTGTGTCAGATAGTTGACCAGGCTCGCAATTATGTAGCTGCTACAGTTAACCATGGCCTCACTTTGATGTATTGGCATATCGGAGAACGCATCAATCGGGATGTGCTTGAAAATCAACGTGCAGAATACGGCAAGCAAATTGTCGCGACAGTGGCGCGACAATTGCAAGTAGAGTATGGTGCTAAGGGATTTGATGAAAAAAATATTCGCCGAATGATGCAGTTTGCCCAACTTATTCCGGATATTCAAATTGTCGCACCACTGGCACGACAATTGTCATGGTCTCATTTTGTGATAGTTATCCCTTTGAAGGATGAGCTTCAAAGAGAGTTTTATCTTACATTAGCAGCATCTGAAAGATGGAGTAAACGTCGGCTTCGCAAAGAGATTGACAGTATGCTTTTTGAGCGGACTGCCATCAGTGGAAAGCCCGATGAGTTAGTGAAGAAAGAACTGACAGAACTCCGTGATAATAAAGTTCTATCTCCCGACCTGGTATTCAAGAGTCCTTATTTCTTGGAGTTTACAGGTTTGACAGGCATGTATAGCGAGAAAAATCTCGAAGATAGCCTTGTGGCAAACTTGGGGCAGTTTATGCTCGAATTGGGTAATGGTTTTTGTTTTGTAGATAGACAGAAACGAATGATTATTGATGGTGAAGATTTCTATCTTGATCTTTTGTTCTTTCATCGTCGTTTACGTCAATTAATAGCGATTGACCTTAAACTTGGAAAATTCAAAGCTCAATACAAAGGGCAGATGGAACTCTATCTTCGCTGGCTTGAAGCCAATGAGATGGAGCCGGGAGAAAATTCGCCTCTTGGATTGTTGCTTTGTACTGAAGGCAATGAGGAACAGATTGAATTGCTTCAACTCGACAAGGCGGGCATAAAGGTGGCGCAATATCTCACAGAACTGCCACCAAGAGATATTTTAAAACGCCAGATTCAAAAATTGTTAGAGTGTGCTAAGGCAAGATTTGATAATATAATTGAGGAGGATGAGGCATGAATGGGATGATGGAACCGGAAATAAGATTTGAAGGGTATGATGGGGAATGGAAAAACCATATATTAATAGATATCGCATCTTTTAAAAAAGGACAGGGCTATTCAAAAGCTGATTTAAGGAACGATGGTAATCCTATCATTTTATATGGTCAAATGTACACGAAGTATCAAGTTTGCATAGCACATGTAGATACTTATGTTATTAAAAAAGAAGGTTCTATTTTGTCTAAAGGCAAAGAAATTATCATACCTGCTTCAGGAGAAACAGCCGAAGATATAGCATGTGCCTCTGTTGTTCGGCAAGAAGGTGTTATTTTAGGTGGAGATTTGAATATTATAGTTTTGGACAATAATTATTCACCAGAATTTGCGGCTCTATCATTGACTTATGGGGAGGCTCATAAAGAATTGACGAAAGTCGCTCAAGGAAAAACTGTGGTTCATTTACATAATTCAGAAATAGCAAATGCAAAAATATCCTTTCCTATAGATTCAGCCGAGCAGCAGCAGATAGCTTCCTATTTTACATCATTGGATAATCTTATTCAATCAGCCACGAAGAAAATAGCTTCGCTCAAACAACTGAAGTCTGCTTCCCTTGTCTCTATGTTTCCACAAGCAGGAGAAACGAAGCCTCGTGTCCGCTTCAAAGGGTTTCAGGAAAACTGGAAGACAGTTCCTTTTGATATTGTTTTCCGTTATTTAAAAAGCAATACCTTATCACGCGCAGATTTAAATGAAACATTAGGAAGTGCTAGAAATATACATTATGGTGATATATTGATTAAATTTGGAACTTTGATTGATATTAGAAAAGACGATTTACCATACATTACAAATCATTTCTTAGCTAATCAGTTAACCAATAATTGTAAATTACAAAAAGGCGATATTATTTTTGCCGATGCAGCAGGAGCAGGATGGCAAAATCAGCGCCGAGGCGGCGGAAATGGTGCGTGAGATCACCAATGATAGTACCGTCGGTAAATGTACGGAGATTGCATTCATTGGTGAGGAAAAAGTTGTAGCAGGATTACATACGATACCGTGTAGAACTTTATTTGAGTTTAGCGAGGGATATTTAGGCTTTTATTTAAATTCCCCTTCTTACCATAACCAATTATTACCACTTATGCAGGGTACTAAAATTTCCAGTATTTCAAAGTCTGCATTATTGAATACAAGTATCTCCTTTCCGAGCAATATTGCCGAGCAGTGTCAAATCGCCTCTTTCTTCTGTTCCCTTGACACACAGATATCCTTAGAGACTCAACGACTTGATAAACTTAAGCAAATAAAGTCAGCCTGTTTAGATAAAATGTTTGTATAACGGAACAATTCAATAAAATGGAAGAAAAGGATAAGAGCAATATCATCATCTATCAGAGTGAGGACGGGCAGACACACATAGAAGTGCGAATGGACGAAGATACCGTATGGTTAACCCAACAACAAATGAGCGACCTTTACCAGACGTCTCGAACAAATGTGGTAGAACATATTAAGCACATTTATGAAGATGGTGAACTGGTAGAAGAAGCAACCTGTCGGAAAATCCGACAAGTTCGGCAAGAAGGAACACGCATGGTTGAAAGAGAAATGCCTCACTATAATCTTGATATGATAATATCTTTAGGATATCGAATAAATTCAATTCAAGCCACTCATTTTCGTCAATGGGCGACGGCACGTCTTAAAGAATATATCATCAAGGGCTTCACTATGGATGATGAACGATTGAAGCAAACGGGAGGAGGAGGTTATTGGAAAGAACTGCTCGACCGCATACGCGACATTCGTTCATCAGAAAAAGTAATGTATCGACAGGTGCTCGATATTTATGCTACGGCGATTGATTATGACCCACGTTCTGATGTATCCATTGAATTCTTCAAAATAGTGCAAAACAAACTGCATTTTGCCGCTCATGGGCATACTGCCGCCGAAGTGATTTATGAACGGGCGGATGCAGACCAACACATGATGGGACTGACCTCTTTCAAGGGAGACCATCCTACATTGCGCGATGCCAAAATAGCGAAGAATTACTTAAGTGAAGAAGAATTGAAAGTTCTGAATAATTTAGTTTCCGGATATTTCGATTTTGCCGAAGTGCAAGCCATGAAGCATCGGATTATGTATATGAAAGATTATATTCAGCATCTTGAAGCAATTCTTTCTTCTACAGGAGAACAACTCTTGAATGGTTGTGGAACCGTCAGTCATGAGCAGGCCATGGAAAAAGCGGAAAAGGAATATAGGAAGTTTGATGTCCGTACACTCTCTCCCGTAGAGCAAGCCTATCTGGATAATATAAAGATATTGAACAAAAAAGTTAAAGGAAAGAAATAGTCTTATATGTATAACCTTATAAATGACCAAAACAAAACTATATGCCAAACGACAATACGCAATTCTTCATCAAAGAAAGTGCTTTTGAACAGGCACTTGTTGATTTACTTCCCCACCACGGTTGGGAGAAGGAGGTAATGATGCAACCCAGTGAAGCAGATCTGATACAAAACTGGGCCAACATAATCTTTGATAATAATAGAGACATCAACCGGCTTGGCAATGCTACGCTCACCACAAGTGAGATGCAACAAGTCATCGACCAAGTGAATAGATGTGACAGTCCGTATGCCGTGAACAGACTTATCAATGGCGGGCAGGTATGTATCAAACGTGATAATCCTGTGGACGTGAATAATTGTGGTAAAGAGGTATATCTCAAAATATTCGATGCTCGTGAAATCAGTGCCGGACAAAGCCGTTATCAGATAGTGCGCCAGCCTCGTTTCAGAGCTTCACACCCTTTAGGTGGAGATCGGCGAGGCGATGTGATGCTATTGATCAATGGTATGCCTGTTATCCACATTGAACTGAAACGTTCAAAAGTGGATGTGAGCCAGGCTACTTTTCAGATCAAACGCTACACCCACGAGGGTGTATTTGGCAGTGGCATTTTTAAGATGGTACAGATATTTGTTGCAATGACTCCTGAAGAGACGCTTTACTTTGCCAATCCCGGACCGGAAGAAAACTTCAAACCTGAATATTATTTTCATTGGGAGGACTTCAACAATACCATCGTTAGTGATTGGCGAAGAGTTGTATCCGACCTGCTAAGTATTCCTATGGCTCATCAGCTTGTGGGATATTACACCATTGCGGACGATAAAGACAAGACGTTAAAAGTACTTCGCAGTTATCAATATTTTGCTGTCAGCAAGATAAGTGATGTGACCCATAAAACCAATTGGGACACGCACCAACATCGTGGAGGCTTCATCTGGCATACAACAGGATCTGGCAAAACCATGACCAGCTTTAAATCGGCACAACTGATAGCTAACTCAGGCGATGCGGACAAAGTGGTATTCCTTATGGATCGTATTGAGCTGAGCATACAGTCGCTTGATGAATATCGTGGCTTTGCCGGAGAATCTGATGTAATACAAGACACACAGAATACTGCCATTCTGGTCAGCAAACTGCAAAGTACTGATAACGATGACCGCTTGATTGTAACCTCTATCCAAAAGATGTCGAATGTCAACAGCGAACATGGCATTTCACAGACTGAAATAGACAGCATCGGACGTAAACGATTGGTATTTATCATAGACGAATGTCATAGAAGCGTATTTGGCGATATGCTTATCAACATTAAGAATACATTTCCTCGTGCGTTACTTTTTGGCTTCACTGGTACACCGGTGTTTGAAGAAAATGCCCACAACGAAATCATGACCGAAACGCTTTTCGGCGATATGCTTCATAAATACACCATTGCCAATGGCATCCCCGACCATAACGTACTTGGTTTTGACCCTTATCGCATAAACACCTATGATGACAACGAGCTACGCGAAAAAGCTGCATTTGCTCAGTTAAGAGTGAAGCGCATTGAAGAGATTGAGGGTGATGAGGAGAAAATGGCAATTTACAATAAATTTGTCAATGAGTTGCAGATGCCCAAAACTTACACTGAAGGCGGTGAGACAAAACATGGTATAGAATATTATCTTCCCAATGATATTTATCAACAGCCCATTCATCATCAAGCCGTAGCGGCCGATATTATAAAAAGTCGTAGCCAGCTAAGCAAGAACGACAAGTTTCATGGAATACTGGCTACACAAAACATACCGGAAGCTATAGCTTACTATAAACTATTCAAAGAGCAATATCCTTCGTTGAATGTGGTAACTGTGTTCGACAATAATATCGACAATTCCAATGAAGGAATTGCCAAGGAAGATGCATTACTGGAAATACTTAAAGATTATAATGATAAATATCACACCTCTTTTCAGCTTTCTACTTACGCGAAATATAAGAAAGATGTGGCAAAACGATTGGCTCACAAAAAGCCCTATCTTAGTATAGAGCATGACCACAATCAGCAGATAGATTTACTCATTGTGGTTACGCAGATGCTTACCGGCTACGATTCAAAATGGGTGAATACGCTCTATGTGGATAAGTTGATGAAGTATGTGGACATCATCCAAGCTTTCTCGCGTACCAACCGCTTGTTTGGACCTGATAAACCTTTTGGTATTATCCGCTACTACACCTTCCCATACACTATGCAGCAGAATATTAACGATGCGCTTGAAGTATATGTGGATCGCCCGCTTGGTGTGTTTGTAGATAAGTTGGAAAGTAATTTGGTTAATATCAATCAACGTTTCCTGCATATACGCGACATATTCCAATCACACCGGATAGCCAACTTTGAGCGGTTGCCCGATACTCGTGAAGACCGCAATATGTTTGCTAAGGACTTCAGTCAGATGACTCATCTACTCGAAGCTGCTAAACTGCAAGGATTCTTATGGGATAAAGTCGAGTATGAATTTCAGCATGGTGATACTTATACTCATGTAAGAATGGAGCTTGATGAACAGACCTACTTAATTTTGTTACAACGCTATCGCGAGTTGTTTGAAGGTAGAGAAGGTGGCGGTGAAGCCAACGATTTCGACTATCCTATCGATACTTATATCACTGAAACCGGTACGGGCACCATAGATGCGGAATATATCAACTCGAAGTTTGTGAAGTTCATCAAAAACCTTTATACTACCGGTCCTGGCAGCGAACTTACGAAAGAGGCCTTTAAAGAGCTGCATAAAACGTTCGCCTCACTTTCGCAGAAAGACCAACGAACGGCGATGGTGATACTACACGACATTCAATCGGGTGATTTGCATCTTGCCCCAGGCAAAACTATCTATGACTATATCGCAGAATATCAACTCCGTGAGCTACACAAGCAGATAATGATTTTAGTAGAGGCTACAGGTATAAATGCCAGTCAGTTGGAACATATCATGAACAGAGGCATTACGGAACAAAACTTAAATGAGTATAGTCAATTTGATAATCTGAAGTTAACCTTGAATATGGCTAAGACTCGTGAGTTCCTTACCAAAACAGAAGGCTCGGAAGTTCCTGCACGCATGGTTATGCCCAAAATTGATAAGATACTTAGAGAGTTTATTCTTGACGGAAGCTGTAGAGAGCGTATCTTAAAAGCTTATCTGAATGAAGATGAAAATTATTCTACTGATACAATCAATCAGGAATCATTAACGGGACAATCCGTTGAGGTTTTAGAAAATTCACAAGAAACCGAAAGAGAGCAGTCTTTCGACATTGATGTCGTAAAAGCAAAAGTAAAAGATATACTGACAACGACTTTAAGTGGAGTACTTCCGCAAATGCGTCCCATAGAAGAAGTGCTAAATAGCGTATTCTATGTGATTGGCAAGGAATCCGTCGAGTCGCTTGACAATGTGGGGTTGTTCATCAATAGGGCTTTCAACAATCTATATGGAAAGAAAGTAACCATAGTAGATAAGTTTGTGGCATTCAATTTGCTTGTGACCAAATATGAAGCTTACCTTAAAAAACTATATTACTTGATGCATAACAGTGGTGTACCTGCACGAAACGAAGGTGAGGATGTGACATGGAAAAATGTAATCTATGCTCATAGATGCCTTTGGAACTTGAAATTTAGTACCGATGCAGCCAAACAGCAATTGTATCAATACCTAATGTTGATTAAGGGTTGGCGTAATGATGAATCGCATATTTCGCCTACTGCTTCTGAACAGGAAGTAGATACTGCCATCAGTATAATCATTTCAATGTATTTCTATGCTACAGGAGCCTCTATCACCGATTTGGAAATGGCAGGCCATGATGTAGAAATGATTGTACCTGAATCTACGCCACACCATAGTTGTAGACTTTACTCCGTTACTAATGATGAAAAATATTCTGGTGTAGCTGCGGAATCTATTGATATCAGAGAATTGCCGGAAGAAAAGCGAATTGAAATACTCAAGAAATGCATTGTTAAACTTTTAGGATATAATCCTAAAAAATCGGCTTTCTCCAAGCAACGGCACTGGGAAGCAATTTACCGTATAGCAGCTGATAAAGGATTCATTATCGATGGTGATTACACTTATTTTAAAAGAATTATTGATGAGATGCAACTATCAAATATTCCTGTGCCTTTTAATATGGACTTATTGGAACGATTAAATCAAGGTATTTATGCAAAGAATATTGGAGATTGGTCACCTGAAGGTCTTGACGGGAAAAAGCTTCAGGAGTACAAAGACATCAAAAGCTGTGCCGATGCGTTCAGTAAAATAGTAGATGAAAATATTCAGCAAAAAGATAATCTTTAAAAATGTATGGCAGCGGTTGAAGTATATGATAAAGATTTGAAATATTCACTGACTGTATTGATTATGCAATTATGAATGGCTATTTCCTTGTTGTAGAGACTACTTTGAATGCCACCATTCATTATCAGTGCTTTATACCTCTTACTTGTAGAGATTGTCACATTATTTTCGTTTCCCCTGTTTCTTTATCTTTTCCCTCTTGTAGAGATGCGTGTTTTATAACATGCTGTCTATGAGGGGGATGTTGAAAATGATTGTAGATGCCATTTCTTTGTTTTCTCTTGCTTTCCACCCTAACTTTGCAACATCGAATTTGAGAAAAGCGGATGGCTGAATCGTTGAGGCCTCACGATGAAAACTTCTGCTTCTCGGGTGAGACAAGAGAAATCAGATATACATTATTAATTAATCATTTAAAAACATTATTATTATGGCATTTTACAAGAAATTTCAATCGAAACTGAATGATTTGTGGTATCCGAAAGCAATTACTACCGGTACACCTATTACTACTGACAAGGTAGCGGACAAACTGTCCTTGCTCTCTACTGTCACCCGCGGTGACACATTTGCCGTGCTGAAAAACCTGGGAGGCGTAATGGCTGACTATATGGCCATGGGGCGTACGGTGAAGATTGAGGGCGTAGGGACTTTCTACTATACAGCTGCTACGAACAAGAGGGGAGTTGCCACACCTGGTGAGGTGAACTCCGGACAGATTAATGGCATACGTGTACGTTTCATTCCCGAGGTGAAACGTAGCAGCGGCAAGCAGGTTACCACCCGCTCTATGGTGGATGTTGATGTTGACTGGACGGATCTAGAGAAGCTTGCCAATGGCAGCACTACCAGTGACAACACTGAGGGTGGCAATCCCGGTGGCGGTTCCGGTGAAGGTGGTCTGGATGAAAATCCGTTAGGATAACCTTCCCCCCCCGTGCTTTGTTAACCTCCGTTTTTGGAGCATCCGACTTGTGATAAATGGTTCCCGTACAGCCCCTTCCGGCAGTACGGGAACTTTTGTTTTAGCATCTTTTATCATTTTTTTCTGCCTTTCTTCTATAAATATTCGCTAATTTCGGACGATTTTTTATAAAACAGACCGAATAACTAATAATTTATAATATGGAAAATCTCAACACAGCGCTTCTGCTGATGGTAGTAGGTATGACGACAGTGTTCGCTATCCTGCTGATTGTAATCTACTTAGGTAAAGGACTTATTCTTCTGGTAAACAAGTACGCCCCCGAAGAGGTGGTGCCGGATAAGAAAGGTGCGCAAGGTCCTGCCGCAATTCCCGGAAACATTTTGGCTGCTATCAGTGCCGCTGTAACAGTGGTGACACAAGGCAAGGGTAAAGTAGCCAAGGTCGAGAAAATAAAATGATAATCTTTAATAAAAAACACACACCTATTTATTTAGTATGAAAAAGGAAATTAAGTTCAGCCTGGTTTTCAGGGACATGTGGCAGAGTGCCGGAAAATATGTGCCCCGCGTAGACCAGCTGGTGAAGGTTGCTCCCGCTATTGTTGAGATGGGCTGTTTTGCCCGCGTAGAAACCAATGGC
>ERZ791724.1336-NODE-1336-length-14031-cov-2.166500_pt1 | contig 14031 bp, 10 predicted proteins | sample MGYA00510044_ERZ791724 | MGnify/ENA primary metagenome ERZ791724 (study PRJEB30046, sample SAMN00715140) | human gut metagenome | study: EMG produced TPA metagenomics assembly of the A metagenome-wide association study of gut microbiota in type 2... | reverse complement strand
CTTAACCACATAAATGATTGAATTTAAATTATTTAATTGTTAGAACTAAAATTTCTTACTACATACATTAAAATACGATACAAAATTAGAAGTTTTCCCTATATAATACAAGGGATTACGGAAATAATTCTTTAATCTGTCCAGTGATTTAAGCAACAAAAATAATGAATGTGCTCCAGCAAGGAGAAAATAAGACTAAAGAAGTTATTGAACGTTTTACCGTCGCTGTTGTTCAATAACCATTTCATTATGAACAATTCAGGACAGGTTCCACCTTTACTATCCATAGTTTTTCTGAAAACCGGTAGAGAAAGCTTCTTTCAAGGCAAAGCAACATATTCAGGACATCCCTTATCTTAATAGCATAAAAAAGAGCCGTTTTAGCTTTTTACTACATTGCTAAAACGGCCCCTTCTTACTTATAATCTAATAAATACCCTAAGCAGTTATTTACGTTCCGGGAAATTCATCCCCGGCTTCTCTAATAGTTCTACAGCCTTAAGCATACTATTGTTCATGAGATTTATTACCTGAAAATACTCACTCATATCCCATAAATCACGAGCAACCAGAGCTTTCATTTGAGCTTTTATGAGTGGAAGTGCAATTTGATATTGTTTCTCATCATATTTTGCTCCTAATGTTTCACCTAACTTTCTCAGTTCTTCAAGCATGGCAGATGTCACTTCAAAATTCTTATTAAAATGTCGGAAGTCCTTATACTCTTTCAGCCATTCTTCACGATATGCATCTACCAGCTTCAAGTTCATCTGTACAATAGCTCCTTTATCGCGCAAGGCAAGATAGTAATCAGTATACATGGTTGTATCTACAGGCACAAAATAATCCGGCATGATACCTCCTCCACCATAAACAGTACGTCCCAGCTTCAATGTCTTGTATTTCAAAGAATCCGGGAAATGGATACTGTCTGCACTCAACATTTCCCCACGATTGTAACGATCTATCAAATCTTTATTGTACTGTTCAATACTCTCGTAAGGCTTCTGAATACAACGACCGGAAGGCGTATAATAACGAGCAACAGTCAGACGAATCATAGAACCGTCAGGTAAATCAATCGGACGCTGTACCAGTCCTTTTCCAAAAGTACGTCTGCCTACAACTATAGCACGGTCCCAGTCTTGCAATGCTCCTGTTACAATCTCACTTGCCGACGCAGAAAATTCATCGACCAACACAACCAAACGTCCATTTAGGAAATCACCATTTCCCTCAGCATCAAACTCAGCACGAGGATTACGACGTCCTTCTGTATAAACGATAAGTTCTTTCTTACCTAAGAACTGATTAGCCAATTCAATCGCTGCATTCAGATATCCTCCACCATTTCCTTGCAAATCGAGAATAAGGTCGCGCATACCTTCCTTCTGCAAACGATGAAGAGCATCAGCAAATTCCTTTCCTGTAGTTGCGGCAAAACGATTTACACGAATATAGCCGATTTTTTTATCAACCATATACGAAGCATCAAGACTATATACAGGAATCTTATCGCGTTTGATAGTAAAAGGAAGTAGCTCTTTTACTCCTCGACGCATAACTTTTACGGTTACCTCTGTGCCCCGTTTACCTCGCAGACGACGCATCACATCTTCCGTAGTCATTTTTACTCCGGCAATCACCGTATCATTTACCTCAATAATACGGTCGCCCGCCAAAATTCCGACTTTCTCCGATGGACCTCCGGAGACAGGCTGGATAACAAATAGCGTATCAGTAGCCATATTAAACTGAATTCCTATGCCGTCAAAGTTTCCTTGCAATGGCTCATTCAACGCTTTTACCTCTTCCGGATCAGAATAAGTAGAATGAGGGTCCAGTTGCTCCAGCATCTTTACAATAGCCGACTCTACCAGCTTATTTTCATCTACCTGATCGACATATAAGTTTGATATGGCAAACTCCGCCAACTGCAACTTGCGTGAAGGAGAGTTGAGTATCTTATTCTGTGCCACTACTGAACAGAAAAAGAAGAAGTTGCACAACAAAATCAAATAAAGTCGCTGTTTCATAGTTTTCATCATAAATTAATATCCAGTCCTTCTGGCAAAAACGGTGTTACATCTTTGCCATATTGCAATAATTCACGTACAATAGTGGAACTGATGGCTGTCAGTTCCGGCTCTGTGAAAAGCAAAATCGTTTCAATGCCGGCAAGCTTTCTATTTATGTCGGCAATGGTTTCTTCATATTCAAAATCACGAACAGTACGGATTCCTCTGATAATGAACTTAGCGTCCCTCTGTTGCGCAAAATCGACAGTCAGATTATCATACGCTTCTACTCGTATGCGAGATTCGTTTGCGTAGAGTCTTTTTATCATCTCCACACGTTTTTCTGTAGGGAACCAGGTTTTCTTATTATCATTGACACCAATTCCGATAATAATCTCGTCCATAAAGGTTAATGCACGTTTTACCACCGAAAAATGCCCGATTGTAAAGGGATCAAATGTCCCTGGAAATATCGCTCTTTTCATTTAAGCCAATAATCACAAATCAAGAGATACTTGATCTATCAATTCAACAAGTCCTCTTCTATTACCAAATTATTAATAATAAAGTTCTGTCGCTCCATGGTATTCTTACCCATGTAAAACTCCAGCAACTCTTTAACAGCATCCGTTTTACGCAAAGAAACCTGTTCTAAACGCATGTCCTTTCCAATAAAATTCCGGAACTCATCAGGCGAAATTTCTCCTAATCCTTTAAATCGGGTAATCTCCGGATTGGGACCCAACTTTTCTATTGCTGCAATTCGTTCCTCATCTGTATAGCAATAAATTGTTTCGTATACACCTTTTTTACGGTTACGAACACGGAAAAGCGGCGTCTGCAAGATATAAACGTGTCCTTTCTTTATTAAATCGGGAAAGAACTGAAGGAAAAAAGTTATCATCAGCAAGCGTATATGCATGCCATCCACATCGGCATCAGTTGCTACGATGACTTTATTATACCGCAATCCGTCCAAGCCATCCTCGATATTCAGCGCAGCTTGCAACAGATTGAATTCTTCATTTTCGTAAACGACTTTTTTAGTTAATCCAAATGAATTCAAAGGTTTACCACGCAAGCTGAATACAGCCTGAGTATTAACATCACGGCTCTTGGTTATAGAACCACTTGCAGAATCTCCCTCTGTGATAAAAATAGAACTTTCCAGACGTGGATCATTTTCTTCATCTTTCTTAGCCCCCTTCAAGTCATTCAAGTGAATACGACAGTCACGCAACTTACGGTTATGCAGATTTGCTTTCTTGGCACGTTCACGCGCAATCTTAGTAACCCCCGCGATAGCCTTACGTTCTTTTTCCGATTCCTGAATCTTCTGAAGCAACACATCTGCTACATCGGGATGTTTATGCAGGTAATTATCTACATTCTCCTTTATAAAGTCACCGATAAACTTATTGACACTGATTCCTGAAAGTGGATAAGGATTACCATCTGAATCTTTTTCAGGAGCCATCGTCAAAGAGCCCAACTTAATCTTTGTCTGACTTTCGAAGGTCGGCTCTATTACATTAATGGCAATAGCAGCTACCAGCCCGTTGCGAATATCCTGAAATTCCATATTCTTACCATAGAATTCCTTGATAGTACGTGCAATATGCTCCTTGAAAGCACTTTGGTGCGTACCTCCCTGAGTTGTATGCTGTCCGTTGACAAACGAATAATATTCCTCTCCATACTGAGGACTATGAGTAAAGGCTATTTCTATATCTTCATCTTTCAGATGAACAATAGGATACAAGCCTTGAGAAGTCATATTGTCATTCAGCAAATCCTCCAGACCGTTACGGCTTACAATGCGGTGGCCGTTATAATATATCGATAGCCCTGTATTCAAATATGTATAGTTACGCAGCATCGTTTCGATATATTCAGGACGGAAGTGGTAGTTTAGAAACAAGGTGTTATCGGGCTCAAAGAAAATATAAGTACCATTTTCTTCCTCTGTAGATTGAGTAGTATCACTTATCAGTTCTCCTTTTGCAAAAACAGCTTCACGCATCTGCCCGTCGCGTACACTTCGCGCTATAAAGTGAGAACTCAACGCATTGACAGCCTTTGCTCCGACACCATTCAACCCGACACTTTTCTTAAATGCCTTTGTATCATATTTCCCACCCGTATTCAGCATAGATACGGCATCAACCAGACTTCCTAACGGAATACCACGCCCATAATCGCGTACAGAAACACGCAAATTATCTTCCATCTGTATTTCAATGCGTTTTCCTGCTCCCATTTTAAACTCGTCAATACAGTTATCTACGACTTCTTTCAGCAATACATAGATACCATCTTCCGCCTGAGAGCCATCGCCTAAACGCCCGATATACATACCAGGACGCGTACGAACATGCTCCATATCGCTCAGATGACGAATATTCTCCTCTGTATACGAAACGGGATTCGCTATTTGTTCATTGTATTCTTCTTCCATAAACAACACTCAAACGATATACTAATTTTCTTCTTTCTTTCCTGCTACTAACATCTTTTTATATGCACGGCGGCGTTTGTGCTGAACAGCTTCGAAAGCTCCCCACTGTGCCTGTACTTTCTTGTTCATTTCCAGTTCCGGATTACTTTCTCCATATTTGAATCCCATCTGTTGATAAACTGGAACTAAATCATAAAACAACAATGCATTTACTCCTTTGCTTTGATATTCGGGCTTCACACCTACCAGCAATAAATCAAGCACTTTCGGCTTTTTGATAAACAAGGCTTTAAGTAAATGGAACCAGCCAAAAGGAAGCATCTTACCTTTTGCCTTTTGCAGTGCTTCCGACAAAGAAGGCATAGAAATACCCACAGCTACCAGGTTTTCATTTTCATCTTCTACAAGCGAAACCATTCGCAAATCTATCAATGGCAAATACATCTTGATATATTGATTGATTTGCCCCTGAGTCATTTGTGAATAGCCGTATAAAGGTGCATAGGATTCATTTATCAAATCAAAAATCTTCTGTCCGTAGTTTTTGCTCTTTATTTCACTACGTTTCAATTTTTTGATTTTCAGCTTATATTTTTCCAGAATAATTTCGGAAATACGGATAAACTTCTCTGGCAACTTATCGGGAACAGTCAACTTAAACTCTACCCAGTCGGCTTCCTTTTCGAAGCCTAAACGCTCCATATGCTGTTGATAATAAGGGTAATTATAAATAGTCGACATGGTTCCTAGCTGATCGAACCCTTCAACCAGCATACCTTCTGCATCCATATCGGTAAAGCCTAGCGGTCCGACAATAGCTTCCATTCCTCGTTCTTTTCCCCATTCTTCTACTGCTCCAAGCAATGCTTCAGAAATTTCCGGCTTATCTAAAAAGTCAATCCATCCAAAACGGACTTCCTTTTTTTTCCATGTTTCGTTCGCACGGTGGTTAATAATGGCAGCTACACGTCCTACCACTTTTTTCCCTTCATAAGCAAGAAAATAATCAGCCTCACAGAATTCAAATGCTGCATTCTTTTTCGGGCTGAACGTATTCAACATATCATCGTACAAATCAGGTACGGAATAAGGATTGTCTTTGTATAATTCGTAATTGAAGCGAATAAATGTCTGCAACTCTTTTTTAGAGCTTACTTTCTTAATGATAATGGCCATCTGTTCGTTATAGTATGAAATTTCAGGTTGTAAAGATACAATTTTTTATTCGAAGAGTAATTCTCTTATCCCGAAATTCGAGTATTGGCTCCTTTGTTTTTCCCATTTATCTATCATATAATACTTACAAACCATCATAAATGACATAAGGAACATTTACATCCTCAAATATCAGTAAAACATTGTGGAGATATTTCCCAAAATTGAGTAAAAAGTCCCCAATAAACATAAAAGCCAGAGAGAGAGTCGCTTTCAACCATGTCTATAAATCAATAAGTTACATTTTTTATCGTAAGAATAAATAAAATTGGTTCAATTATTGTTACACGACATAAAAATTAGGAAACATGAAAACTAGAGAAAAAGTAAAACTATTTTTTTTATTTATTTTTTATTGTGTAATAACACAACAAGTCTTTGCTCAGAAACGAACAATCTCTGGAACAGTAACTTCAGCAGATGAAAAAGAAGCATTGATAGGTGTTTCTATCACAATAAAAGGAAATGAAGCTATCGGTACAATAACCGACCCGGAAGGGAAGTATAGCTTGCAGGTTGAACCAGACCAGACACTGATTGTTTCATACATCGGAATGAAAACAGCAGAGATTCGTGTTCCACGCAAGAATTCAGTACTGAATATTGTATTGGAACCAGAGTCAATGAATCTGGATGAAGTTGTCGTAACAGGTTATGGTAACTTCACAAAATCTTCTTTTACCGGTTCGGCTAACACACTAAAAGCCGATATGTTAAAAGACATCCCTGTCATGAGTGTGGAACAGAAACTGCAAGGTATGACAACAGGTGTCAATATTACCAGCAGTTCTGGCCAGCCGGGAGCCAACCAGAATATCCGTATCCGAGGTATGGGATCTTTTAATGCCTCTCAAGAGCCGCTGTTCGTTATAGACGGAGTACCTGTTACTTCTGGAAGCCTTAGTGCAGGCGGTTCGGATGCGGCATATATGAATAACTCGAAAACCAACATCATGAGTACGCTGAACCCTGCTGATATCGAGAATATCACAGTGATAAAAGATGCAGCAGCAGCTTCACTTTACGGTTCGAGAGCAGCAAATGGAGTCATTCTTATCACGACTAAAAAAGGTAGTGCCGGAAGAGCTCAGGTAACCTTGAATATTTCAGGCGGTTTCTCAAATGCTGCAGTCGATTTCCGTCCGACTTTGAACGGCGATCAGCGCAGAGAGTTATTATATGAAGGACTGGTAAATTATGCCATCGACCAGAACATGGAATCACCAACAGCATATGCTGATCAGGAAATCGGCCAATATGCATACGTACCATCTATGGGGTATACCGACTGGCGGAAAGAATTGTTACGAACAGCTACTCAGCAGGATTATGAAGCATCTGTTTCAGGTGGAAACGAACGTTCCACTTATTATGCTTCACTGGGATACAACAAGCAAGAGGGTTTGGCTAAAAACTCAAGTCTTGACCGATATTCTGCTCGCTTGAATCTTACTCAGAAAGTAGGGAAATATGGAGAAGTAGGAGCCAACATGATGTTCACACAGATGAATCAGGAAATGAACGAGGAACGAGGATCTGCCATCAATCCGTTCCTTTGTGTAGCCATGACCATGAATCCTTCAATGACAGTACGTGATGAAGAAGGAAACTATATCGGTGCATATGAAGGTAGTACCCTCAATCCATTACGCGATATCATGACCGACTACAACCGCGTACGTATGACACGTATGTTTTCTACCGGCTACGCAAGTATTGAGCCGTTAAAAGGTCTGAAGTTGAAAGAAACAATAAGCTACGACTATACAACCCAAAAAGATTCCAGATACTATAACCCGCTTAGTTCGGCAGGTCCTAAAAGTGGTAGTGACGCCCAGACAGCAAAAGGGTTTATCGAATATGGAAAATTTATCTCTTCTACTTCTTTAAACTACGTACGTACGTTTGCATACAAACATCATCTGGATGTACTGGCCGCTTATGAAATAGAAAGTTATCAGACCGACAAAGCCTCAGGAATGAAGTCTAAACTTCCTTCAGACATCTTGACAGAACCCGATAATGCAGCCGTCTTGAACAGTTTTATTTCATCTACTCAAGATTACCGCATGATTTCGTATCTGTCACGTCTTAACTATGATTATGACGACCGTTATTATCTGGCAGGAAGTTTCCGCCGAGATGGTAGTTCACGACTTTCTCCAAGCAACCGATGGGGAAATTTCTGGTCTGTTTCGGGTATGTGGAATATCAGTAATGAAGCATTCATGAAACCGGTAAAAAAGGTCTTGAACGATCTGAAAATACGTGCTTCTTATGGTGTAAATGGAAACCAGCCAGGATCTCTTTACGGATATATGGGACTGTATAGTTACGGACAGAACTATATGGGAGCATCCGGTTCGTATGAATCATCTCAACCTAATACCAATTTAGGATGGGAAAAGAACTACAACCTGAATATCGGACTTGACCTCGCTTTCATAAACCGTATTTTCGTAAGCCTAGAATATTATAATCGCGATACCAAAGATTTGCTTTACAATCTTCCTATCAGTGCTACAACCGGATTTACCAGTTATCTGGCCAACGTCGGACAGCTTAATAATAAAGGTGTAGAATTTGAATTACGTACATTGAATTTCGCTTCCAACGATTTCAACTGGACAACAGTTTTCAATCTGACACACAATAAAAACAAAATCGTTTCATTAAACGGTCAGCTTGATCAGACTATTGAAGGTACATGGTTTATCCACAAAGTGGGCTTGCCATATCACACATTCTATGTAAAAGAATTTGCCGGAGTAAATACCCAGAACGGGAAAGCAGAATATTATAAAAATAAGGTTAATGAAGACGGTACAATCGACCGTAGTCTGACAACTGACCCGAATGAGGCAGAAAGCATACCATTCAAATCGGTTAACCCTAAAGTATCTGGTGGTCTGACAAATATTTTAAATTATAAATGGCTGGATTTGAGTTTCACTCTTACATATTCACTGGGAGGTTACTCATACGATAAACTGGGAACCAGCATCGAGAACGGAACAGAATCTATTTATACATCCAGATATAATCTGCCTATATATGCTTTAGAACGCTGGCAGCAACCGGGCGACCAGACAGATGTCCCGCGTTTCGTATTTGGAGAGAAAGCAACTGTTACCAATTCATCACGCTACATCCACAGTACAGACCATTTAAGACTGAAAAATCTTACTCTCGGATTTACATTACCCGACCAGTGGACAAGCAAGGCATTGATCAACAAAGCACGTGTCTACTTCTCTGGAAGCAATTTGCTAACATGGGCCAAATGGAAACAATACGATCCAGAAACTCCTGTTAACGGCGAAGTTTATTGTGAAGCTCCACCTATGCGTACATTCAGTTTTGGCGTACAATTAACATTCTAAATTCATTAACGATCATATCATATGAAGAAAATATATATTTATTTACTGGCGGCTACTTCTATTATGGGGGTATCTTGTTCCGAAGACTGGCTAAATCTGAATCCTTCTACATCCGTTACTACCGATCAGGCCCTTTCAACTTTGGAGGATATAAAGGTAGCGTTAAACGGAGTTTATCGCGAGACATCACAACACAGTTATTACGGAGATAATTACTGGTACTACGGAGACTGCCGCGCCATGGATGTACAAGCCAGAGAAAACAAAGCATCAGGCAAGCGTGTTACTCCTTATTATACATATAATGTACTGGCAACAGATAATTTAAATATAACACTCCCATGGAATCGTCCTTATCTGGTAATCAGACAGGCAAATAACATTATCCAAAAGATAGAACAGGGGGCAGTACAAAGCAGTGATACCAAAGAACTGGACCGTATAAAAGCGGAAGCCTTGGTGTTGCGAGGACTGGCCTTATTCAATCTGACCAGACTTTTCGGAATGCCTTATATAAATGACAATGGTGCTTCTCTGGGAGTTCCCATCGAGTTGAAACCGGAAGAACCATCCCACCAACCGAAACGGAATACAGTAGCAGAATGTTATGAACAAGTTGTCAACGACATAACAACAGCACGCTCTAGCCTAAGTACAGAAAGAACGGATGGTTATATCAATTACTGGGCAGCACAAGCATTGCTTTCAAGAGTCTATCTTGATATGGGGAAAAATAAAGAAGCTTACGAAGCTGCAACCGATGTCATCAATAATAGTAAAGGATTGTATCAGCTTTATACACGTGACGAATATCCTACCATATGGGGAAAAGACTTTCAGGCAGAAGCTCTGTTTGAATTATACATAAGTACAACCGAACCTTCAGAATGGGGAGGTGGTACCGGTGGTGAAGGAGCTCCAATGGTTTATGCAAATGAAGAAAAGGGAGTAGACTGGAACAATCTTATCCTTACAGAAGAATTTCTGAATTTGCTTGAAGAAGATCCTAATGACGTACGTCATTGTATTACCCAGCTATCGCTTATCGAAAACAATGAAGGTCTTCCCGAAGCAGCCCGTACCCGTAAGGTATTTCTCAGTAAATTCCCAGGAAAGAGCGGTGATCCGAAAGACAATAATATCAGTATTATCCGCTTATCGGAAGTTTATCTGAATGCTGCTGAAGCCGGTGTAAAATTAGGAGGAGAATATTTGGAACCTGCAAGAGGTTTCCTGAATCAGATTGTCAGCCGTGCTAATCCGGAAAAGTCGGTCAGCGCAGAAGAATTTACTATTGAACGTGTCTTGAAAGAATGCCGGAAAGAATTGGTAGGCGAAGGACAAATTTTCTTCGACTATCTGCGAAACAAACAACCGATCGTTCGTAAAGGAGGATGGCACTTGAGTACACTGAATACATTAAATGCTGAAACAATCCAACCCAATGATCCGCGTATCGCTCTTCCTATTCCACAGTCGGAAATAGATGCTAACCCCAACATCGTACAGAATCCACAATAAGCTCCATTTGTGATTTCTAATAAAATCTCCGTTTCAGAATAACTAACCAAGTTTTTTATTCTGAAGCGGATTTTTTTTACTTATTATCCGAAATAAAAATGATTAAGGAGAAGAAAATTATCTATTTTTTCTAGTTCAACCAAAGTTACAATACTTTTCCTAGCACCAAAAAGAAATATAAAATCGTATTATACAATACAAATAAACAGAAATAAACAATACGATATTTCAAAAAGAAACAAAATAAGCACCATTTAAAGAAAACATATCAAAACAAAGAGCTTCATTACTGGCAAAAAAAGATTCAAGCTGAATACTTCCCCGATTTTTTTAATTCTCAAGAGGCCCCTGCCACCAATTTTCCGGTAGAGAAAGAATCATACCGATAACTTCCGCATAATTTTTTTGTCCGGAGGGAATTTGATTACTTTTTAAATACCAGTTGTAAACTACATTCTGAAACTTTCCTAATAATTTATTATAACGGACATCCCAATATGCTTGCTTATCGTACAACTGTTGTATCACTTCCGGACGTAGCATACTTAACCACTTCGAATATTCACTATCGCCAAGCAAACTACGAACATTTACCGCTACATAGGGTAACAATCCGAAATAGCCGCTATAACGTATATTGCAATCGTCAGCATGAATACATACCTAATAAGCCCAGAAATTAGCTTCAGCCTCACTGCTAACTCCAAGCAAGTGGGCAAGCTCGTGTGCGTAAGTAAACGGAAGTTGTACAGGTAGTAGCTCATGATTCACATGCGACTCATCGAAAAAAGGTCCCATATATCCCAATACCCCAACTCCCGAATATAAGGCGTTACAGAAGGATTGTTTCGGATGCTGAAAACTTTCCGGATGAGTCAGTCCATATTTATCGGGAACTTCTGCATAAACCGGCTTGATTTTTTGTTCTATGTCTGGCTGTGAAACATTCAAGTCTTTTTTATATGTACTGTTTAAACTATCCGTATAAATAGCAAGAAACTGCTTGAAACGTTGTTCATTATAAGAACAAGGAGTGACTTCTGTCCGCTCAAAGAAACTGTCGCGGAAATAATTCATTCCCCATCCCCAATAAAACCATACATATATCCAAAGCAAAACTTCCAGTTCTCTCCCTACGATTGATTTCCAAGTCTGTCTTCTACGCCTGGCTATAATCGGATACAGCAATAGCGCTACAACTGTCGCAACGACCAGAGCTTCACAAAGAGAAAACGAAACTAGAGAAGCCAACCGCGACAAACAGCCGGAAACAGCAGGATAAATACAGCAGGCATAAAATTCACCTGCACCAGATATAAACCGAAACATACACACACCAGCCAAAAGTAAAGCCAGTATTATCCAACGAATATGTTTCCACCGAGGTTTTTTCATAAGAACAAAGTTATCATTTTCTGAATTAATTCTTTACTTTTGTCCGGTAAAGATTATTAATACTTCAAACATATTCTACATGGTTCTGAATTATATTTGGATTGCTTTTTTCCTGACCGCATTTATTGTAGCTGTAGTACGTCTTATATTTTTAGGAGATACGGAAGTCTTTCCTGCTATCATTAATTCAACATTCGATTCTTCCAAAACAGCATTCGAGATTTCACTGGGACTAACCGGAGTACTATCCCTCTGGATGGGCATCATGCGTATCGGAGAACAAGGTGGTGTTATCGGAATTTTCTCTCGTTTACTGAGCCCACTCTTTACTAAATTATTCCCGGAAATACCCAAAGGGCATCCTGTTACAGGAAGTATTTTTATGAATCTTGCCGCCAATATGCTAGGTTTGGACAATGCAGCAACCCCTTTAGGCCTGAAAGCAATGGAGGGATTACAAGAACTGAATCCGAAAAAAGATACGGCAAGTAATCCGATGATCATGTTTCTGGTACTGAATACCTCAGGATTGACCTTGATTCCTATCAGCATTATGGTCTATCGTGCCCAACTGGGAGCTGCTCAGCCTACAGATGTTTTTGTCCCTATCCTGCTGGCGACCTTTTTTTCTACACTTGCCGGTATTATTGCAGTAAGCTTATACCAGCGCATCAACTTGCTGAACCGGACTATTCTGTTATTCCTAGGTGGTACAAGCCTAGTTATTGCAGGTATTATTTATTTCTTCAGCATGCTGTCACGTCAGCAAATCGATATATATTCTACAACTACAGCCAATGTATTCTTGTTTGTCATTATCATCGGTTTCATAGTTGCCGGCATGAGAAAGAAAATTAATGTATACGACGCTTTTGTAGAAGGAGCCAAAGAAGGGTTTACTACTGCCGTACGTATCATTCCTTATCTGGTAGCCATTTTAGTAGCCATCGGAGTCTTCCGTGTTTCCGGATGCATGGACTATTTGATAGAAGGTATAGCCAACTTGGTGAGCTTATGCGGCATCAATAGTGATTTTGTAGGGGCACTGCCTACAGCACTGATGAAACCATTAAGTGGTAGTGGAGCTCGCGGGCTAATGGTAGATGCCATGAACACATACGGAGCCGACTCTTTTGTAGGACGGTTATCTTGCATCTTTCAGGGATCTACCGATACTACGTTCTATATTCTCGCCGTTTATTTCGGAAGTGTGGGAGTTGTCCGTACACGCCATGCCGTACCATGCGGATTACTCGCCGATCTGGCTGGTATCATAGCCGCAATTCTTATTTGCTATTTATTCTTTAACTAATATACGATATGATTACTTATCAAACTGAAGGGGTAGAAATGCCCGCTATCAAAAAGCGCGAAACCACAGCGTGGATAAAAGCTGTTGCAGAAACTTACGGGAAAAAAGTAGGTGAAATAGCTTACATTTTCTGTTCTGATGAAAAGATTCTGGAAGTAAACTGTCAGTATCTTCAGCACGATTACTACACCGACATTATTACGTTCGACTATTGTGAAGGGAACCGGATTGCAGGCGATTTATTTATTAGTCTTGATACAGTCCGTACCAACGCAGAGCAATTTGGGGCAACTTACGAAACAGAGTTGCACCGCGTCATTATTCACGGTATTCTGCATCTGTGTGGCATAAACGATAAAGGTCCGGGAGAACGTGAAATCATGGAAGCTGCCGAAAATAAGGCACTCGATTTGCTGAAAGATTTTCAATAATTCCATTCGGAATCTATTCAAGACCTATTACCTGAGCACATTCCTAATTCGGGTAGGACTGCTGAAAATTTCCGCTGTTGTTTTCTTAAATTCATGCTGACATTTCTAAAAAACATCGGCATGAATCAGGGAAAACAACAGCGGATTTTATTTCATACTTTTCAGTTCTTTACTCCCTCCTCTCCTTTCCTCTTTACTATAACTCTTTTTACGAACCTGAATCAAAGCTAAGCCACTAATTTTTCGTATTTTTGCAACAGATATAAAAACAAAAGATTAATGGACTTTAAGTATGACG
>ERZ791724.1335-NODE-1335-length-14061-cov-2.515922_pt1 | contig 14061 bp, 9 predicted proteins | sample MGYA00510044_ERZ791724 | MGnify/ENA primary metagenome ERZ791724 (study PRJEB30046, sample SAMN00715140) | human gut metagenome | study: EMG produced TPA metagenomics assembly of the A metagenome-wide association study of gut microbiota in type 2... | reverse complement strand
CCGTATTCTTTTCTTTCCACAGCTGTGGAAAGAAAAGAATACGGCAGTGGAAAGATTAGCATTTAGGATAGAAAAGGATAACTCCCAATGAGTCTGTCCTTAGTTCTTGGCAGGCAAAGAAACAGAAGCCTCCAATATCGGGGAGACAGACTCCCAAACCTGAGCATCGATACTCTGCATTCCTTGCACAGAAGGATGCCCCCATTGTTTATCAATGTCGTGCAAACGAATATTCTCGATGCCATAGTGCCGGCAAATTTCATCCATGGAATCAGTTACCTCTTCGGATAATTCAGAATTGGTAATATTATAAATCCTGGCCGCAGGATAGAGCTGCTTGAGAGATGCAAGCAGATAGCAAAAGGCAGGACGGAAGCTATACAAATCGGCTTTCGTCCAGCCATCATATTGGTATGCGCCAATGGGAGCACCTGCCCAACTGTCATTGGTACCGCCAAAAACAAGGATTATGTCGGGGGTGCCGAGGTTGTGAATACGGGTGATAAAAGAACGGTCGGAGTAATCGGCTTTCTCGTAACCGGTATGACAGACGGTAGAGCCGGAATAGGAATTGTTGCGTTCCAACTGAAAGCCGTGCTCATGGATGAAACGGTACCACCAGGTTTCCTCCACCTTTGTCACATCATTCTCTTTCTTTTCGCCGGGAACTCCATACCAGCAGAGATTGGCGGCAGGAGAGACATGACCGTAAAAAGTGGAATAGGAATCGCCAAGAATAGAAACTTTCTTTTGAGCAAACACCCCTGATATAAGGGTCAGGGAAAAAACAACCAGAAAAAACAAGGATTTGCAGTTCATAATAGATAGATTTTTATGTCGTATGCCGCAAAGTTATAAAGTTTGTCCCGGTTTGACGGCAAGAAACCGTAGTTTTTTTGCCATAGCCCGCTTATATGAAAGCCCCTCTACCATCGGATTCCCACAAAAAAAGGAAATGCCGGATTGATAGAGGGGCGAGAGAATGAAGATGAGAAAGAGTATATTTTACTCCCGCCCTCCACCGAGGGCTTGATAGAGGTTGATGATACCTTGTATTTCATCAAAGCGGTCGGCTACCTGTGTCAGTTGGGCAGAGAGTAGCCCCTGCTGGGCAGTGAGCACTTCCAAATAGGTGGAGGTGCCGTGTTGCATCAGTAACCGGGTGCTGCGGACGGTAGTTTCCAGTGAAGTTATCTGCCTTGCGCGGAGCTCCGTCTTTCCACGGGCTACCTGCACTTGGGTCAGAGCATTGTTCACTTCGCTACCGGCATTGAGCAAAGCTTGCTGAAAAGCGAGCCTGGCTTCTTCCTGCTGTGCTTTGGCTATCTTGAGCTGTGCCACGTTCAGCCCTTTGTTGAACAAGGGTTGTGTCAGCGAACCGATGGCGGAGAAGAGTAGTTTTCCTGGATTGACAATCATGCTTCCTGCCGAGTTGGTCCAGCCAGCTGTACCGCTCAGGGTGATGGAGGGGTAGAAAGCAGAACGGGCGGCATTGATGCTGTAGAAAGCGGATGCCAGCGAGAGTTCGGCACTTTTCACATCGGGACGGCGGGAAAGCAATTGCAGAGGTACGCCCACCGCAAGTTCCTGCGGGAACTCCTGCCCCGCCAACCGGCCACGCTCAATGGTGCCCGGAACATCGCCCAACAGAATGGAGAGACTGTTCTCCACTTCCTTTACCTGCTGCCGGAGGTCGAGCAGCGAAGCTTCCACCTGACGACAGTTGGCTTCGGATTGCGAGACACTCGCCTCGTTCGTCATACCTGCAGCCATCATGGCTCGCATGGTGCGTACACTTTCGCGCCAACTGGCGGCTGTTTCTTCGGAAATGCGGTATTGCTCGTCGAGCATCAGCAAGGTGTAGTACAGATTGGCCACATTAGCTATCAGCGAAGTGCTGACGGCTTGTTCGTACTCCAAGCTTTGAAGGTAGAGCGCTTTGGAACGGCGTTTGGCATTGGTCAACTTACCAAAAATATCGACTTCCCAACTTGCCGAGGCAATGCCGGAATAGGTCCACGAGCCTTTGGAATTGTCGAAACTGCTGACGCCACCCTGCGGAGTGAGCATAAACGAAGGCAGGTACGAAAGTTTGGCCGACATCAGCGTGGCTTCCGCCTCCTTGATACGTTGCCGGGCGGAAAGCAGGTCGGTGTTGCCTTGCAAGGCTTGCTCGATAAGCGACTGTAATTGCGGGTCCGTAAAAAGCTCGCGCCAGGAAAGGGAAGCGATGGAGGCAGTGTCCGATGCCGCAAACAGACTCAGGCTATCCAGACTTTGCCCATCCAAATCGTGTCCATAAAGTCCATCGGTCGTGATGTCCTCCGGGCGCTGGTATTTGGTATAGATGCCGCAACTGGTCAGTACCAAGCCGACGACAGCTAATAATATGAATTGTTTCTTCATTATTTTTTTATGTTAGTTACGCGATAATGTACTAATGTGATTCTTCTATCTCCTTCCGGCTTACTTTCATCTCTTCCTCAATCTGCCAGTCGCTCGTCGGGACGGATTGGGCAGGACGAAGCCGCTCCTGCAACCACTGGAAACTGATGAACAAGACAGGAACAATGAACAGCAGCGCCAATGTGCCGATGAACATACCACCGACAACACCCGTACCCAATGAACGGTTACCGTTGGCTCCGACACCCGTGGCAACCACCAAGGGGAAAAGGCCGAAAATCATCGTCAGTACCGTCATCAGGATGGGACGGAAACGCGCCTTTGCCGCACTGACGGCAGAAGCAATCAGCCCCATTCCCGCTTTACGGCGCTCGGCGGCATACTCCGTCAACAGAATAGCAGTCTTTGCCAACAGACCTATCAGCATGATAAGTCCCGTCTGCAAATAGATATTATTCTCCAACCCGGCTATCCTGGCAAAAAGGAACGACCCCATCAGGCCCGCAGGAACGGCCAGGATAACGGCAAACGGAATCAGAAAGCTCTCGTAAAGCGCACTCAGAATCAAGTAAATCATCAAGATACAGATACCGAAGATGATGACTGTAGTACCACTCTGCTGGCTTTCCTCGCGGGTGATGCCACCAAAGTCATAGCCATATCCCTTCGGCAAGGCTATCTCCGCCGTTTCTTGTACGGCACGGATGGCGTCACCGGTACTGTATCCCTCAGCAGGCATGGCATTCACGGCAATGGAGTTGAACATGTTGAAGCGGCTCAAGGACTCGGCACCGTAGGAACGGGTCAGCGTAACGAACTGGCTCAACGGAGCCATCTCACCGTTGGACATGCGCACAAAGGCATTGTTCAGTGAAGCCTCATCCAAACGGAACTTCGGGTCGGCCTGAATCATTACCTTGTAAACTTTGGAGAAACGGTTGAAGTTGGAGACATATTGCCCGCCATAATAACCCGACAGTGTGGACAACACCTGGTCGGGAGTAATCCCGGCACGCTTGCACTTGGAAGCATCCACCTCGACGGTCCACTGCGGATAGCGTACATCAAACGTAGAGTATGCCATCGAAATTTCCGGACGCTGGTTCAGTGCCGCCAGATACTGCTGGGTGGTCTGGAAGAAGGTGTTCATATCCCCTCCCTGCTTGTCCTGCACATTCAAGTCCAGCGCATTACCCATACCATAGCCCGGAATCATACCCGGAGCAATGGCAAAGACTGTAGCATCCTTAATATCCGCCGTGCGAGCGTATATCTGGTTGACGACTGCCTGCACCTGGTCTTCCTTTGCCGTACGCTCGTCCCAAGGTTTCAGCTTCACGATAATCATACCGAAAGAATTTCCCTGCCCGGACAGCAGACCATAACCGGCAACTTTCTGCAAGTGCAATTTCTGAGGAAGGTCTTCCAGACGCTTCTCCACGCGGTCTATAATGTCATTTGTCATCTTGAGCGAGCTACCCGGAGCGGTGCTAACGTTGACAAACAACGTTCCTTGGTCCTCATCGGGCACCAGTCCGGTCTTGGTGGTATTCATCAGGAATACCAGCAGCACTACCGAAAGTGCCAGCAACGACCATCCCAGCCAGCGGCGCTTGATGAACAGCAACACTATCTTCTTATACTTCTCGACCACCGCCTCGAAAGCCGTGTTGAATGCCTTGCGGAAGCGCGAAGCAAAATTATTCTTCTCCGTCCCATCCTCATTGATATAAGGTTTCAGCAGCAAGGCACAAAGTGCGGGACTGAGTGTCAGCGCATTAATCGCCGAAATGCCAACGGCCACCGCCATCGTCAGCCCAAACTGGGTATAGAACGTACCGGAAGTCCCTCCCATGAACGATACTGGAATAAACACCGCCATAAACACCAGTGAAGAAGTGATAACCGCGTTGCTGATACCTTTCATCGCATCGATACTTGCCATATAGGAGGACTTATAGCCCACATCAAACCGTGCCTGCACCGCCTCCACCACGACAATGGCGTCATCCACCACCGTACCAATCACCAATACCAGCGCAAACAGCGTAATCAGGTTGATACTGAATCCGGCAACGGACATGAAAGCAAACGTACCAATCAGTGAAACAACGATACCTACCAGCGGAATCAGCGTAGAGCGGATGTCTTGCAAAAAGACATAAACCACCAGGATAACCAGAATAATGGCCTCAATCAGCGTTTTCACCACTTCGTGGATAGAGGCGAAAAGGAAATCGTTGCTGGACATCATCTGGGTAAGCTCCACGCCTTTCGGCAAGTCCTTGCGTGCTTCTTCAAGGAGCCGGTCAATCTGCCGGTTCACTTCCGTGGCATTGGAGCCCGCGGTCTGGAACACCATGCAGGAGATACCGGGATGTCCATCCATGGTACCTTTGTAGGCATAACTGTCCTTACCCAGCTCTATATCGGCGATGTCCTTCAGTTTCAGCACCTCGCCGTCTTCGGTAGAACGGATGACGATGTCGCCGAACTCCTCAGGAGTAATGAGGCGTCCCGTATATTTCATGGTATATTGATACGTCTCATCCGAGTTCTCACCAAACGACCCGGTGGCCGATTCGATATTCTGCTCTGCCAGCACAGCCGTCACATCCGAAGGTATCAGCTTGTACTGCGCCATGACATCCGGTTTCATCCAGATACGCATGCTGTAGTCACCACCCATAATCATCATATCGCCCACACCGGAGATACGGAGAATCTGCGGCTTCAGGTTGATACTGATATAGTTGGCAAGAAAGTTCTCGTCATAGCTGTCATCAGGGCTATATAAAGAGAACATCTGTAAGATACTGGTCTGCCGCTTGCTGGTGGTGACACCCACCTGGGTTACTTCGGCAGGAAGCTGCCCCGTAGCTTTGGACACACGGTTCTGCACATTGACCGCCGCCATGTCCGGGTCTGTACCCTGCTTGAAGTAAACAGTAATGGAAACCGACCCTGCATTGCTGGCGGTAGAAGTCATGTAAGTCATGTCCTCCACACCGTTGATGGCCTCTTCCAACGGAGCGATAACACTTTTCTGAAGGGTTTCCGCACTGGCACCATAGTAAGTGGTGCTCACCATGATGGTGGGCGGCGCAATGTCGGGATATTGCTCAACGGGCAAGGTGAACAATCCGATGATGCCCAGAATGACAATCGTAATGGAGATGACTGCCGAAAAAACGGGGCGTTCTATAAAAGTTCTGAGGTTCATATTCTATCGGTTAAAAATTATCATTCATTTGTTTTGGGTTGGACGGAGGTACCTTCACGCAGCAAACCCACGCCTTCGGCCACAATTGTGTCCCCCACTTTCAAGCCACTCTCTACGATATATTCCTGACCTCCATTCACACGGGTCACTTGCACGGGAACTGATTGCGCCTTGCCGTCAACTACCTTATATACATAGACCTTGTCCTGTACTTCGTAAGTGGCACTCTGGGGAACAACGATGCAGTTCTCTTTCCGTACCGGGATGATGACGTTGCCCGAACCGCCACTGGTCAGCAATCCCTCTTTATTGGGGAACACGGCACGCAGACTGACTGTACCCGTAGAGGTATCAATTACACCACTGATAGTTTCTATCTTACCTTCTTGCGGATAGACAGAACGGTCATTGAGCTGTAATTCGATAGAGTCCATCTCTGCCAGCGCCTTATCCTTGGAGCCGTAGCGGCGGGTGAGGTCAAGCAACTGATTCTCTGTCATGGAGAAATAGACATACATATTAGAATTATCGGATACGGTCGTCAGTGGTTTGGGCAAACTGGCGCTGACCAACGTCCCCACCCTATAAGGGAGCGTACCTACCATTCCATCTGCCGGACTCTTCACTTCTGTATAAGAGAGGTTATTGGCGGCATTCACCTGCTGCGCCTCGGCTTGGGCCAACTGGGCTTTCGCTGTCAGCAGGCTGTTGTAGGAAGTCTTTAAGTCAAACTCGGAAATCACCTTCTGGGCATAAAGCTCCTTCTTGCTGTCATATGTCAGTTGCGAAGTGGCCACGCCGGCACGGGCAGCTTCCACATTGGCTTCTGCTGTGCGCAAGGCTGCCAGATAGGGCACCTGGTCGATAATAAACAAGACTTGCCCCCGACGCACGGTCTGTCCTTCCTCCACACAAAGTTTGGTGAGTGTACCGGACACCTGCGGATAGATGTCAATGTCCTGCCGTCCGCGGATGGCTGCGGAATAAATTGTCTGCAGTTCTTTGTCGGTAGTCGAAATAGTCATCACCTGATATTCCGACTGGGGTTGCACGACAGGCGCGCTGCCGCAGGCTGCCAGTGTTGCACTACAGATGACGGTCATCATCTGTTTCATCATACTCTTTTTTGTTATCATACTTTTTATCTTAAAAAAATAATACGTCGGCTTTCTCTTTCATTTTTTAAGCCGGCAGCAAAGGTATGCCGTTTTTGAACAACCATTTGTTTCATTGAAGGTACACGACTGTTCATTTTCGGAACATGCCATTTAACAATCCAAAAAGAACTCGTACCTTTGTAACCGCAAATCATAAGCAATCTAACATATGAACCCATTACTGACTACCAAACAAGAAACGTTCAGAGCCGGAACAGACAAGCTGGAATTCTTCCGGGAACGTCTTCTGAAAATGAACAATGGAGCACTGATGTTCTGCACCCGTGGAGAAGCAAATATCACAATAGATTTAAGAAAATATCATATTGTACCCAATACGCACATTACGCTGCTTCCAAGTTCCATTATTTCACTGACAAGTGCGAGTAAAGATTTCCTGGTGGACTTCTTTGCCTATTCCGAGACAATGTTCAAGACGGCATGCTTCCGTTTAGAGCCGCCCTTCATACATTTTATAAAGGAGAATGCATGCTATACGCATACCGAAGACGAACCGGTTCGTGCTATCACAGGACTCATCACGGCAAGCAATGCCATCTACCGCGATTCTGAAAATCTGTATCGCGAAGCCATTGCACAAAACCTGCTGCAAATTTTCTTTCTCGACACCTACGACAAGGTTCAGCGTTACTTTACGGAGGAACAAATCAATGGCAGTAACCGGAAAGAAGAATTGTTCAAAAAGTTTATAAATCTGGTACATACGTATTGTACTACCCAGCGGGATGTCGCTTTTTATGCTGACCAACTCTGCATTTCGACCCGCTACCTATCTGCCATCACCAAACAAGTGGCAGAAGATTCTGCCAAAGAAATCATTGACGAAAACCTGATATTGGAACTGAAAATGGCGTTGCAATCCACCGGCATGTCACTGAAAGAGATTGCCGACAAATATCGTTTTCCCGACCAGTCTTTCTTCGGACGATATTTCAAGAAACACACGGGAATGTCACCCAAGGAGTATAGAGCAAAAAAGAACTGAGGTATGAGCATGCATTTATCCCCTTCTCCTCTGCCTCTTTAGTATTTTTTCTCTATATTTGTCAGACACTAATTTAATCAGTTCAATGCCATGAGAAAACTTACACACATGCTCCTTGCAGGCACTCTCATCCTGGCCTGCTCTTCATGCGGAGTAGAAACAACAGCCAACTATCAAGTCATTCCCTTGCCCCAGGAGGTTGCCTTGAGTCAGGAATCCCCCTTCAACCTGAATGACGGTACCATCATCGCCTACCCCGAAAACAATGAACTTTTGAAACGCAATGCCGAGTTTCTGGCCGAATACATCAGCCAGTCCACCGGCCGCACTCTCCAGACAGAAGCCCTTGCCCCGGGGAGCGAAGCGCCCAAAGGCGCCATCACATTGGGACTGGATCCGGCTATCGGCAACCGGGAAGGCTATGTGCTGACCGTCAAAGCCGACCGGGTGACCCTAAACGGACAGACCGAGAATGGAGTGTTCTACGGTATACAAACCCTGCGTAAATCAATCCCTGCCGAAACCAAAGCCACCTCTATCCTATTGCCTGCCGGCAGCATCCAGGATGAACCCCGCTTCAGCTACCGAGGCATGCACCTCGATGTGGGCCGCCACTTCTTTCCCATTGAGTTCGTAAAGAAATACATAGACTTGCTGGCACTTCACAATATGAATACCTTCCACTGGCACCTCACCGAAGACCAAGGCTGGAGAATAGAAATAAAGAAGTATCCCAAGCTGACGGAAATCGGCGCCTGGCGCGACCGTACCGTTATCGGCCGGAACACCGAAGAGTATGACAACACCCGGTATGGCGGTTTCTATACGCAGGAGCAAGCCAAAGAAATCGTAAAATATGCCGGGGAGCGCTATATCACGGTCATCCCCGAAGTAGACCTGCCCGGACACATGCTTGCCGCACTGGCCGCCTATCCCGAAATGGGATGTACCGGTGGACCGTATGAAGTGTGCCCACGTTGGGGCGTATTCGAAGATGTGCTGTGCATCGGCAACGAAAAGTCCATGCAGTTCCTCGAAGATGTCATGGCCGAAATCATTGACATATTCCCTTCCAAATACATCCACATCGGCGGTGACGAAGCTCCCCGCACCCGTTGGGAAAAGTGTCCCAAATGCCAGGCACGTATCAGAACCGAAAAATTGAAAGCCGACAAGAACCATACTGCCGAAGACCGTCTGCAGAGCTATTGTATGACACGTATCGAAAAACTCCTCAATAGTAAAGGACGCCAGATTATCGGCTGGGATGAGATTCTGGAAGGCGACGTCGCCCCCAACGCAACTGTTATGTCATGGCGTGGCTCGGCAGGAGGAATCAAGGCGGCCCAACTGGGACACGACGTGATAATGACACCCAATGACTATTGCTACTTTGATTATTACCAAAGTGAGGATACCCGGCACGAACCATTTGCCATCGGAGGCTTTGTCCCATTGGAGAAAGTATACAGTCTGAATCCTACCGCCTCACTGACCGAAGAACAAGCCAAGCACATACTCGGCACACAAGCCAACCTTTGGACAGAATACATCCCGACCAGCGAACAGGTAGAGTATATGGTTCTCCCCCGTATGGCCGCCCTTGCCGAAGTACAATGGACACAACTGGAAAAGAAAGATTATACAAACTTCACTACCCGACTGGCCGGACTCATCGGCCTCTACCGGAGAGACGGGCTCAACTACCGGGAACCCTTCCGACAGCAGGCAGACTCCACAGCGACCGAGAAGAAGTAATCAGAACTGGAAATAGATAAACGGCTGTATCTCCGAACTTTTCATCTGAATGACCAGATAGATTACAGCAAGCATCAGTACCGCCTTTCCCAACAAGGGGAGGCGGATTACTGTTTTTGTGCAAGCACGTTCCCAACTGTCGGGCACAAAATGCAGCAGATAGCCCAATGCCATCAGTGCAAACACTTCCCAATAACCCTCTACCAGCTGCGGGAAGAGTTGCGGACGGAAAGTAGTGAATATCTGCTTCAGCATATCCTTTGATGTGGAGAACTCCGCATTACGGAAGAATATCCAGCAGAAACAAACAAAATGGAAAGTGACAAGCACTCCGAAGAAGCGGTGGATGCCATGGCTCTCCGTCCCCTTCTTACGCCCGGTAAGCGTCATCCAGAACTTATGGGCTGCAAGCGCAACGCCATGCATCATTCCCCAAAGTACAAAATTCCACGAAGCGCCATGCCACAAGCCGCCCAGGAACATGGTAATGATGAGATTGGCATATTGGCGAATTTTCCCCTTCCGGTTGCCTCCCAAAGAAATATAAAGGTAATCGCGCAACCAGCTGGAAAGCGAAATATGCCACCGCCTCCAAAATTCCGTAATGGAAGCGGACTTATAAGGAGAATCGAAATTGATATTGAAATGGAAGCCCAGCAACAAGGCAATGCCGATAGCCATATCACTGTAACCGGAGAAGTCGCAATAAATCTGCAAGGCATAGCCATAAACACCTATCAGATTCTCCACCCCCGAATAAAGAGTAGGATTATCAAAAATACGCTCTACAAAGTTAACGCTGATATAGTCCGATATAACCGCTTTCTTGAAGAGCCCACTCACGATGAGGAAGATTCCACGTCCGAACATCTCATTGGAGACAAACAGCGGGCGGCGGATTTGCGGAATGAAATCACGGGCACGTACAATAGGACCCGCCACCAACTGGGGAAAGAAAGAAACATAAAAAGCATAATCCAACAAACTGGTCAGAGGCGTTATCTGGCGACGGTACACATCTATCGTATAGCTCAACGACTGAAAAGTGAAAAAAGAGATGCCCACCGGAAGGAAAATATCCATTGTCGTGAACGTGCCTCCCGTCAGCGAGGCAAAAGTTTCGCCCAGAAAATTGGTGTACTTGAAGTAACACAACAATCCCAAATTGATGAACAGACTCAACACAACCCATGCCTTACGTAGCCAGGGAATAGCCTCGCGTGCCATCAAGCGTGCAATGAAAAAGTCACAGACCGTCACCAGTCCAAGCAGGAAGAAATAAGTGCCACTACTTTTATAATAGAAGTAATAGGAAAACAAGGTGACAAACAGCAAACGCGCCGTCGTCCGGCGTTGCAACAACAGATAAACCAATATAAAAGCGACAAACAGCCAGAGGAAAATACCACTGCTGAATATCATCGGGGCTTGCGGGTCATAAGTGAAGACATCGCGCAAACGGTCCAAGTCTATATTCAATCCGGATAAAAATTCGTCAATATTCCACATAATCGTTATAAGCTTTTAACAAGGCCTGGTAGAACAGCTCGCCTTGCAGGCGGTAACCGTCCGGCAAATAGTGTACATGGTCCGGACGCATCAATCCGGCTTCCTGCCAGTTGAGGCAGGCACGGTGGGTACCGCCAAGTATTTCGTACATGTCCCATACCGCTAATCCGTTTTCATCGGCATAGCGGCGGATGGTCTGCACGGCAACGGCAGTACGCGGATTAATCTTATAGGTCCGACGACGGCGACGCTGCCGGAAACTCTCGTAAGAGCCCGGAGGAGTGGTCATCAACATCGGTACATTCGGCAGTTTCTCGCGAAGCATGCGTACAAGGTCGTCCATCTGGCGATAGTGCAGCATTGTATTGTAACGGCGGTTATGGCTTTCGTTCGTCCCGAAGGAAAGAATAAGCAGGTAGGGATGCAGAGCCGCAATATCAGCAATACGGTCCGGACGGGTGAAAGTAGTACAAAATGCACCGTTGATACCTACATCGGTATAAGAGACTGCCCCGAAAGTGTCCTGCATCAACGCACCGGTGGTACGGGGGAAGATATGGCCGCGTATATGGCTGTCGCCCACATGTACGATGCGAAGCGTATCAGCGGAAGCGCCCAGCCGAGACAGACGCAACTTCTCCCAGAAAGGATTAAGAATACCCAGACTGTCGGTAAGTACATTCTCCTTCATTTGCCGGAATGCGGCGGGAAAAGTTATCAAAGGGACAGACACCGTATCCGTACGTTGGGAATAGAGGCAGAGAGTATCACAATCCGCTCCACCGGCATGACACGAAAGGCTGCCTGGCAGTATGTCCTGTGCATGGAGCGGCCGTATCGCCGCAATCAGCACCAGCACCGCGCAGCAAATCGTACATCGTAAATCGTACAATCGTGAATCCTCCTTATGGCTCCTCTTCATAGTAGGCCCTCCTTCTGTCATACTGTTCCTTGCCATAAATCAAAGACTCATAAAGTAATCCCGCAAGATGCTTTCCACCACGGAAGTTGATGTGCGTATAATCATAATTGGCCAATGACGGCTTGGCATGCACCATGTCTGCCATACTGCCTTCCCCACCCATAGCCTCGAACATGTTCCAGAAAGCGACAGCCTCATCCGCCGCCAAATTCTGTTGATAACGAACCAGATTCTTGATACCGGGCATGGTACGCAGCTCCCCTTCTTCGGTCTTATAGTCCCTATCGCCCACGCTGACTATGAGGATGGCTGCTTGCGGAAAGGCCTCCTTGAGATGCTGCACCGTTGTCTGCATGCCGGCAATGTACTTGTCGTAATTCCGTCCGCGCTCTGTAGCCACATTCAGTCCGTACTGCAGGATTATCAAATCGTAAGGACGCTGTTCATTGAACTCACGCATCATCCACACGGGAACAGAGCGGAGGGAAAGGCCGGAGCTGCCACGCAGTGAGAAGTTATCCAGCACAATGCCGGAAGTACCGTCCATGGCAAGGCCATAAAACAAGGTGGAGTCCGCACTTTCCACCGTCCAACGGACAGAACCGATATTTCCCTCTACCGTCATCTCCTGCAAATCATCAATCGGCTCAAAAGTCTCGGTAGTTGCTTCGCCACGATTGACGCGGACAGAAAGGGTGGTTGCGCCACGGTTATAGAAAAAAATACTGGCACGCTGGCAAGTATCCAGACGGGAGGCATAGTTCTTCTGCCCCCGCAGTTCCACATAAGCACCGGTATTCGGAATAAAGTAATGTCCGGAGACTCCCAGCTTGCTACGGTCAAAGAACACGGAGTCCATGACAGAATGACTCTGCCATCCGCTGAAGGAATGACGCACTGTAGGACGGAAGCCACTGGTCATGGACGTAATGGTGACAAAACCTACTCCGCAACCGCCATATTTCTGCTGAAGCATCTCGCGTAAATCAGCCGTCAGAATATCCGCTTCGATAAAGGAGTCGCCGAAGTAGGCGATACGAACCGGACGGGGTGCTTTGGCAAGCTCGTCGAGCGCCTGATAGAACCGCGTCATGCCACGCATGGTAGAATCGCTGTAATCTTCAATGCACGTCATGCCCGCACGGCAGGTGTCCACAAAGGCGGGCTTCACCTTCGGGGGCGGAGGCAGCAGGCTGTCCGGCTCACTCACCGGCTTGGAAGGACGACGCACGTCCCCCAAGATATCCACACGCCTCAGCACACGGCCACCCATCGTAATACTTGGCAACAGATGCATCAGCAACAATGCACCCCATACGATAAACGCCAACAGACCCGTATATTTCAATGAATTCTTTTCCATACCTAATGTGGCCGCAAAGATATAGATATAGGTTGAAAAAATCTCTCCGGACAAAAAAGAATTATCCCCAAAGAAACAAGATTTTTTCTCCGGGGATAACGGTTATAGACAGAGCAGACCCGATTAAATGGTCTGTTCGATATTCCAAACAAAAGCACGGAGTCCGAGTTGCTCGGTCTCCTTGTCCATCCGGTGGAGCGCTTCGAGCAACGGAGCCACCTTAGCCTCATCTATGATAGTGATGATGGCGGAACACATACTGGGCCAGGCATGGCTGCCATAGTGCGGTTCCCCCGTCTTACTGCCACGCCCCTGTACTTGCTGCCAATAGCTGAAGCCGCGGCAGTTGTGGCGGTCAAGCAATGCCATGATACGTTCAAAGAACGCTTGGTCGAATGTTATAAATACTGATTTCACGCTATATAATGTTTAGTGATTAATGTTTAATGATTAACGGATAATGATTAATCATTGTTTACGTGGTTTCGTCATCTTCTCCTTATGCAACTGGTAATAATCATTCAGCTCACGGTCTTTCTTAATCTTCTTACGCGTGCGGCGGATACCAACACCTGCAAACGAGCAATAGAGTACGGGGACAAGAATCAATGTCAGAATGGTAGATACCGTCAGACCGCCAATTACGGCAACACCCAACGGACGCCACATCTCGGCACCTTCACCCTGCCCTACAGCCATCGGCACCATACCGAGGAT
>ERZ791724.1332-NODE-1332-length-14068-cov-2.364376_pt1 | contig 14068 bp, 10 predicted proteins | sample MGYA00510044_ERZ791724 | MGnify/ENA primary metagenome ERZ791724 (study PRJEB30046, sample SAMN00715140) | human gut metagenome | study: EMG produced TPA metagenomics assembly of the A metagenome-wide association study of gut microbiota in type 2... | reverse complement strand
CGGGGTGTCCTTCAGACACCGATTCGGATGTGAATAAATATCCCATTTCAGTTGAGAATTGATAGTTGATAATTGATAATTCAACGAATGGCGGAAGGAGGTGTGTGGAGTAGATGCATCCGGCACACAAACGTGCCGTCAGAAAAGGATGTGTTTTAGCATTTTTTTCTGTGGTTGCAAGCTACTCAAATCTTTCCACATTTCATTTTCGGGTGCAAAGATAAAGGTTTTCTTATGAAATAGCATATAAACAGGAAAGCATTAACATTATATTAGCAAAAGAAGTGTACCGATATCCCATCGGCACACTTCCCAATTAGTAGTCTCAATATTGTTAACTTTAAAACTGTGCTTTATTTCAATAAGTTCCGGTAGTAGCTCTCCACATCGCTCCATTTATAGAAAGGAAACTGGTCGGTCTGTACCGGAATGTGTACTTCATGTTCATTATGCAGTATCTTAACCAGAATATCGTCCGCACTTCCTTTTTCATTCCGGAAGAAGGCAATCTGCACATTAGCGGCCATAGGGACTACCTTAAAGTCACTCCACACTTTATACACCTCGTAAGGATCATCTACGGCAACATTGCAATTCTCTATCTGCATCAATGCCACCAAAGGAATCACATTGCCATCATGCCCGAAGCGAAGGGTAGCGGCTATGCCGCCTTTCTGAATAGCCTCATCGGCGCTATCCAGAATATTCTGCAACAATGATTTCGCATTGGCTACAACAATCCCTTTCCCGTCGGCATGATTTGCATTGCCCACATAGAAACGATAGTTGATGCACTGCCACAAATCAAACAGTTCCTGGGGCTGAAACAAATCATAGAAAGAAACCTTTGTCTCCGCATTCTGCATATCACTCGCCACCCAGTACATACCCCACATCACTTCCTTCGGATTCACTTTCTTCAGTATGAAACGCTTGTCCTTAAATAAAGAAGCAATCAACCGGTCGGGATTGGTGTGGACATCTTCAAATTTTCTGTATTCTTCAGCCCACGGACCGTCAGTGGAAGAAGTAAAGCGGTTGGATTCGTCCGTATGGAAATTCAAGTAGTCCATATACTTATGGCTGGCCTCATAAGAAATGCGCAGATTGGGATTCAGCTCCTTCAAACGATCACCAAAAGCCACCATACTCATCGCACAACGCAACACAACGGTAGAACGGGCAGAAATAGAAGGGCTGCCCTTAAAGGCTTCAGGAAATGCAGCATACATTCTTTCCGCAATTCCACGGTGCTGACGGACACCTAATGGGGTCAGATCACCTCCATGGCCTTCCGCTTCTTCCCACACCTTCAGCAAACGCTGCCGGGCATCTTCTCCCAAGTCGGAAAGTGCACCCTCACGATGCGCTTCTTCAAAAAGGTCCACCAGCCATTTATAATCACGGTCGCCAATCAGATAACGGGAACCATGCCGTCCATAGTGGCTCACATAGAATGGTTTATATCCTTTGGGAGCCCGGGTCTGCGGGGCGAAATCAAGCGGATAGGCCCAATAGACTCCACCCGTTTTCTCAATAGTGGAAAACATCTCTTCTTTGGATGTCTGCGCCCCAAGCGGAACACAGCACATCCACATCATACCACATAACAGTAATTGTTTCAGTCTCATTCTATATCTTCATTTATTGTTTATAACCGTCATTCTGATTCAACGCCGGGTTGTTGGTCAATTCGCTTTCCGGTATCGGGAACAGCTGATACTTGTCGTCCACATCTCCGCCCAGACGGATACCATTCTTCCAGTCCCAGTTATTGCCTTTCGTATATTTACCGAAACGGATCAGGTCGGTACGCCTGGTCAGCTCGGATGCCAGTTCTTTCTGACGCTCGCTCAGGATAAAGTTCAAAGAAAGCTCATTGAGGGCGATTTCTCCTGAAACATCCGAACGAACGCCGCTCTTCGCATATTTACCGGACATATACGCTCTGGACCGAACTTCATTGACGTAGCCTAATGCTTCCGTTTCCGTACCATTTGCTCCACGCAAGATAGCTTCGGCAGCCATCAGATAGGCATCGGCTGTGCGGAACAACGGGAAATCAATAGAGGTATAAGCATCGCCCGAAGCGCAGAGCTGATCATCCTTGGTCACGTTTCTCCATTTGATATAGCCATAACCACAGGTAAAGGTGCTGGTCATGTTCAGTTCCGAGTCCCAGGTTTCCTTTACCTGATTCGGAAGGGCGGTCATGAACTGGGCACGTTTATCTTTCTTTCCGTTACCCCAGGTATCATTGACATCAAACGCCACATCATCCGCATCAAAGGCGTCTACCAGTGTCATCTTGGCACGAACATTACCCCAGCCTCGCGAACCGACTCCTGTCTTATACAATTCGTCCATCGGACCATTCACGAAAGCTTTTACGTAGAAGTTTGTTCCGGCTGAACTTTGGGCACGCTGTCCGTCCTGTACCAACCCCCAGATGATCTCCTTGCAGGTTTTGTTATCCGCCAGGAAGATTTCACGATAATCGGAAGCCAGCGGATAGTGTCCGTCTGTAACTACCTTCTTCGCATACGTATATGCCTCCTGGTATTTATTTTCATGAATCCAGGACTCGGCATTCAGATACATACGCGCCAGCAGGAACCAGTCGGCTACACGGTCAATCCGTCCGTATTCGTTTTCTCCCGGAGCTTTCAGTTCATTCTCAACAGCCAGCAATTCACTTTCCGCATATTCAAATATCTGCTTACGGGTATACTGAACCGGAATTTCCTTCACACCTGTATGTTCGTCAACATAGGGCACGGAACCAAACAAATCACAAAGCATGGAATAGCAGTACGCACGTATAAAACGTGCTTCGGCTCTGTAACCAATGTATTCGTCCTTCATTTCTTCCCAAAGTCCTCTATCCTGTAACTTCCCTTCGGTACATTCGCGCAGCAGCTCGTTACAGTAAGCAATGCTCATATAAAGCCGCTGGTAAGTCCAGGTGACAACAGAGGCATTGGAGGCATCCCATTGCAGGTTCAGGCACTTACGCAGACCGTTTGAGGAAGAAGGCATCAGGAAGTTATCCGTACTCATCTCCTGCAAGTAGAACAACAGACGCACATAACCGGAATATCCTTCATTGGCACCTTCCAAGTCGCCATTGCCGCCATCGCCACCCTGCTGTCCTGTCAGGATCAGAGATGAATAACACTTGGCCAGCACGCCTGTATAGCCGTCCTTGGTCTTATATACCTGGTCGCTCACTAACTGGTTATTATCCAGTGGCATGGTATCGAGGTCACCCAGGCACGAAGCCAGAAACGTGACCAAGAAAAGTAGATTGAATGAATAGGCAATTATCTTTTTCATATCGCATAGTTTTTTTTAATCCGTTAGAAAGTTAAATTAGCACTTAATGAGAATACTCGCGGACGAGGATATATCTCCTTGTCGATACCGCTGTAGATTTCCGGATCGATGCCCGAATATCCGGTAAAGGTAGCCACATTCTGAACACCGAAAGTCAGCCGCAAAGAGCTTGACTGATCCCACAGTTTCTTGAAAGTGTAACCCAATGAGATATTGTCAATCCGGAAGAAGTTTCCTTTCTCCAGGAAGTAGTCCGAGTACAGTTGCTGGTTTTGGAAGCCTGTAGCTTTGGTTCTGCTCAGGATATTCGAGAAGTTTCCCTGGTCGCTGTAAACAGACTGTACATACTGGTCGGCAGCTATGTAGTTATAGACATAATTGCCGAAAGCTCCGTGCCCGCTGATAGCGAAATCCCAGTTCTTATAGCTCAGTTGGGTATTGAAGCCCAGATAGGATTCCGGCAATGCACTCTTGTTGGTGGCATACTTTGTTTCTGTTGCCGATACGGAACCGTCCGGCTGTACATATTGACCTTCTATCGGTTTGCCATTGTCGTCATAAGCTTGTTTTGCCAGATAGAAAGTATAAGGGCGTTCGCCTACCATGAATACCTGTACTGTTTTACCGGTACCCGAAATGGCTCCGGTCTGTACAAAGTTGGCTTCCGAATCCACTACATTCAGTTTTGTGATCTTTGAATCGTTCCAGGTATAGTTCATGCCTACTGTCCATTTCCAGTCCTTGGTATGTACCGGCACTGCATTAATGGAAAATTCGAGTCCTTTATTATCCATTTCACCGATATTCGTGGTAATCACAGAAGAATAGTTAGTTCCCGAAATCACAGGAATCGTATTCAGCAAATCCTTGGTGTGGCGTTGGTAATAGTCCACAGAACCATAGATACGGTTATTGAGGAAGCCGTAATCCAATCCGATGTTATAAGTCTCGGTAGTCTCCCATTTAATATCGGAGTCATAACCATTCGGACGATACGTATTATACCATTTATCTCCGAACTGATAGCAAGCTTCAGGATAGGATACTGTGAAAGTTGTCATATAAGGATAGTCGTTCAGAATATCCTGCTGTCCGGTCTGTCCGTAGCTCAGGCGCAGTTTCAGGTCAGACAGAATATCCGAATCTCTCAGGAAAGCTTCCTGGCTGATTTTCCACCCCAATGCCACGGAAGGGAACAATCCCCAACGATTGCCTTTTGCAAAACGGGATGAAGCATCCGAACGCAGCGTAGCAGTAATCATATAGCGGTTATCATACGAATAGTTAAGACGACCGTAAAACGAAAGCAGATAATATTCCGATTCATAATGATTGGGAGAGAAGAGCTCCTTGCCCTCCGGAGAGAAGGTAGTAGCATCAAACTTCTTCCAGAAATGCTGCCAGCCGTATCCGCCCATGGCACTGAAGTTATGCTTCTCATTGAAAACATGAGAATAGTTAGCGTATAAGTCCAGCAGATAATTCCGTTTGTTCTGCTTGGAGTCATAGACAAGACCTGTACCGTCCTTCATGTTAGAGGTGTACATCATTCCCGCCAGTTCGGGCACTTCCTTCGAGTATTTACTGGTCAGGACATCGTATCCCAGGTTCATGTTCAGCTGCAAGTCTTCCAAATGATGTACCTTATAGTTGAAGGATGCATTGCCGATAGAGCGTGTCACTTTATTGCGGATATCCTGCAAGTCAAGCTGTGCCACCGGATTATCCGTCTGGATGGCCATCGGAGAATTACCGTTCATCCAGATAAAATATCCCAACCCCGGATCAGTAGCTGCAGTGGCACTTCCGGTCTTAACCGGACGTGTAGGATCATAGCGAAGCGCGTTATTTACGACGCTTTCATCGACTTTCTTATTATTTTCATAGGATACCTTCAGATTCAGGTCAACCGTAAGATGATTATCAAAAAACTTAGGCGAAATACCTCCGTTGAATGTAAATCTCTCGTAGTTATTGGTACGTATGACACCGTTCTGATTGGTATATCCCACCGAAAGGCGATAAGGAGCATTTTGCTTCACTTTACCCGATACGGAAAAGTTGTGTTCCTGTCCGAATGCCGTCCGGTAGATTTCATCCTGCCAGTCGGTCGATGCTGTGCCTAAGGTCACAGAAGCCGGTACTCCGGATACAGTGGGAACAAACTGGCGAAATTCATCGGCAGAAAGAATATCCAGCGTTTCAGTAACTGTACTTACCGACAGGTTCGTTGAATAATTAAAGCGCAAATTGGTATCAGCCCCTTTCTTCGTAGTGATTACAATCACACCGTTCGAAGCCCGCGAACCGTAGATAGCCGTAGCCGATGCATCTTTCAGCACGGTAAAGGTTTCTATATCATCGGGATTAATACCACCAATCACATTGCCGCCACCTTCGATAGTAGAGTTATCAACCGGTACACCGTCAATCACAATCAACGGATCGTTGGAGGCGGAAAGCGAAGCACCGCTTCGGATGCGAATCGTGGCGCCTGTGCCCGGAGCACCGGAACTGGATACTACGTTTACTCCCGGTACTTTACCCACCAGGGCATCCTGAGCGGTTGTGCGCAGTCCCTTATTAAAATCATCCGGCTTAATGGCTGTTACCGAGCCTGTTGCATCCGACTTCTTTACACTACCATAGCCGATGACAACCACATCTTCAAGCATCTCGCTATCTTCCGTCATCACGACCTTCATGTTGGCAGAAGCAGGCATCTCCACGTTTTTATACCCTATATAGGTAATCAGTAATGTAGCCTTAGGATTTGTGATCGAGAGAGTGAAGTTACCGTCCACATCACTGATCGTTCCGTTCGACGTTCCTTTCTCCAAAATATTAGCTCCAATAATAGGCAGATTATCCTTATCGAGGATATTGCCCTTTACAACCGTTTTCTGTGCGGCAACGCTCACACTGAAAACCAAAGCAAACAGTACCCAAACATACCGCCATCTACTTCCAAAAGTTTCCGGATTCTTCTTGTCTTTCATAATAGTTTTAAATTAGTTTATTATACGTGTAACAAAGGCATCGCGTGTCTCATACGATACGAAGCAAAAGTAATTCCAATGGTATAGCAGAACAACTACACGAAGCGGAAAAGTAAGTAAATAAAGAAGAGAATAGAAAGTAACATCTTATTTATCAACACATTGACCAATAAGAATAAAAGAGAAAAAGTAAGATCAAAGGAAGTATAAAATTACAGTTTCTGTACCTGAATTGCCAGATCCTTGCCCGGAATGATCGCTTTATTCCGCATTTTCATCCGGTAGTTGTAAACCGTCTGAAGTGAATAATGAAGGAAGTTGGCAATCTTGGAATTATCGTTTATACCCAAACGTATGAGAGCATATATACGCAACTCGGGCGTCAGCAATTCACCTTCCTTCAGCTGCACACGCTCTTCTTCCTTCAACAGAGCATTAAACGACTCCACAAAATTAGGAAAGATGGAAAGGAATATAGTATCAAACTTACTGATGAAAAGCTTGAAATCATCGGAAGTGGAAGATTGTCCGCGGAGTGTCTTTGAGATATCCGCCATAGAGCCTGTATTTGCAATCTTCAGTAATGCCTTGCGGTCGTTCTCCTGCTTATAGATATATTCGGAACATATATTGAACAGCAACCCGATATATTCTTCCTTGATATGATTTGATTCCTGAATCTGCTCATTCATCCGGGTGAGGTTCCCAGCCATTTCCTGCAAGCGCAGATTTTGTTCGGCCAGCGATTGCTTCACCTTCAGCAATTTGGTATTCTTCTTACGGATAAAGAAGAAAGCGACAACCAGGGCTATTACCAATATCAGGAGTATCAGAAGGGAAAAGAGCACCCGATTCTCATCAGCCTTAATACGCGCATCATTAGCGGCCTGAATGATGGGGAGATATCCGGCAATGTCAATAAAGCGATAGCGGGCTTTCCCGAAGTTCACATCTTCCAGCGAACATGAAATATAATTATAAGCCCTTGCAATGTCTCCTTCCCGGAAGAGAAGTATTGCCAGATGCTGCAAAGACATATACACCTTCTTGGCATTGGCAATATCAGTCAATGAAGCCAGAATAAGATAATGCCTTGCCTGCAAAGTATCCTGCTTTCCCAAATACAATTCTGCCAGAAGATACTCCATTCTCGCTCTGTCCGAATTATCTTCTGCACTTTGCCCGTAATAATCCTCCAGCAGCCGGATAGCCTCATCCCACTTTCCGGACATACTCAGTCGACCGCATTTATTGGTAACATAGCTGGAAGAGTGTGGTTCGCTAATCGCAATCAGGGTGTCTTTATAAGCCTTTATCTGCTGCCAGGCAAGTTGTTTGCCGGGGTCATCTATGGCATCATTATAGCAGGATAAGTAAATGGTGTGGTATAGATAATAGAAATAAGTATCCTTTTTTACATCCTCCGTCCGTTTCACCTTGCCAAGCATAATCAACGCATTCTCATGCTTTCCCATTTTGTTCATTACATCGGCTATGTTCATCAGCCCCTGATTGATTAGCGTTTCATCCTCCAGACTTTCCGCCAGTTGCAGCCTCTCCTTTGCGATAATCATAGCCGTATCAATCCGAAATGAACGATATTTAGTGAACAGATTCCCTAATATATCAAACCTGAGTTTATCATCTTCCGCATAATCCAGCGTCCGGCGAATGTCTGCTATTTCCTTTTCCACTTTTTGCTGGTAAACCTCACGATGCTCGATCATCTTATCCAGTTTTAAAAGCAGGGCATCGTCGTCCGCTTTGACCGCAGCCCACAGACCGGAACAAATAAAAAGACAAAATAAGATAGAAACAGAATATCTGGACATTAGACTACCGGTTATATACTTCAAGAGCAAAGATATAGATTTTTTCTCTATGATAATCCGTGTACTGCCTCTTTTTAGCAGATAAAAGGCAGCTTACTTCTTATTACCGATCTTTATCAAAGCCATTCCGATAGCTATCCATAATAATTCGCGTATGCGGGTAATCAGCCCCACATAAACGCCCAATGCCGGGGACATGTGCAATCCGTCCACAGCCAATGCCAAACCACCTTCGCGTGCACCCAGTTGCATCGGAAAGAAGAAAATCAGATTACTGAACAAAGAGGAGAAGGCCAGTATCAACACACAATCCCACCCGTTAACGTCCGGTGTGAAAACGCTTAGAATAATGTATATTTCAAGACTGGAGAGTATGCGTGCCGAAAGTTCCAATAGCAAAGAACTATAGAAAGTTATCTTATGCTGGCTATGCAGTAAGGCTATCTGACTATCAATCTGTTCCAGAGTATCTTTTTGCTTCACAACAAAACTATGCGCCCACTTCCTGATAAAGGGTACCTTCTGTAAGAACCGGAAAGTCTTCACCGCCATCCCATTTTTATATCCACGGGTAAAGAAATAGATAGCCAACAGACAAAATGCCCCTATTGCAGTAAGCAATATTGCCATAAAGGTATTCACAGGATACAGGAAGATATATAAGAATATGGAGAGAAACCAGAACCAAAAGTGAGAAAAGATGTGCATCATCACATACAGAATGACCGAAGACGTAGCTTTACTTACGCCTACATAGGGAGTCAGTTCCATAATCCGATACGGCTCACCGCCCATCAGTCCGCCGGGTGTAGCGTAATTTATGGCAAACCCTGTGATCGACAACTTGCAGACCTTCCAGAAAGGGACGCTATATTTACGGTCGTCCCTGATTATCAGATACCATGAACAGGTATTTATCAGATAGACAAAGAACCACAGCATCATGATTACAGGAAACCAAAAGCCTATGCGCTTCACGTTCTCCCAAATGTCGGAACAATCCATATCCATTGTACAAAGCATGATGACAATGGCGAGTATGCCGAAAAGCAAAAACAAGTTACGGTATTTATTCTTCATAAAGACTTCTTTTTATCAATTGGTACAAAATTATGTAATTATATCCTCTTTATTTAATTTATTAAAAGAAAAGGGATTAAACGCACCTAAATAATGTTTTCAAAAGAATAAAAAGAAAACGAATTTTTGTATTCCCCCAAAAACTAATTGTTATATGAACCTAAACTTGCCAGATATCTTAATACTACAACCTTCAAATCTCAATATAATCATTATTTTACTATTAGAATTCTAAATAGTTATACTACCCTCTAAAATCCTCATAAATGAGGATTGTTTAAATATAAAGTCTTCCGTATCTTTACAAATATTTAAATATTATCCATATGAAAAAACTACTTTATGCAGTTCTAGTTGCTACAGTTGTAATTATCAGCTGTACCAAGGAAGATGTGGTTCTTCCAACATTATCAACCACTAAGGTGCCATCGATTTCTTATGAAATCTCCGAATCTCAAGCAAAAAAAAATTTATTGAATTATCTTGGAAAATTAGAAAAAGCAAGTACAAAGAGCATACAATCTGACATTCAGATTGGAAGTTCTGAAATCATAAAAATACCCTATACTGGAAAAAGGAATACTCGTTCCGTTAAAAACAATATAGATATCAACATATACAATTTCACATTATCAAGCCCTGAGGGAAAAGGATATGCCTTAGTTTCAGGCGATATCAGGATACCTCAAATTCTAATATTCTGCGAACAAGGAACGCTACAAGATACTATATTCAATAAAGGTTTAGCAAAATACGTAGAAAATACATTTCAAAATCTAAGCAACTTTATTGATGAATGGGAGGCTAACTACGCAGTTGCAAGTACCAGAGTTGCACCTGGTCGCCCCAATTTACCAGAACAACAATTACTGGACACTATAAGTATAAAAGATTCAATAGGAGGGGATACATTATACCGCGAAATCGGTATATTATCTTATTCTTTTAATGAACTTAAAGAAGTTTTTGTACCTGTACAATGGGGGCAAGGTGCTCCATATAACAATAATGTCCCAATGACATGCAATTCAGGTAAAGCACCTGCAGGTTGTGTTGCTATTGCTATGGCACAAATTATGGCATATCACAAATATCCTCCAACATACAATTGGGATTTACTTACATCAAAGAAACAAATTGATACGTATTCTTCGGAAGATGCAACCCGCAGAATAGAAGTAGCAAGACTAATTGCTGATATCGGTTCTAAAGTTCACATGAGATATGATTGCTATGGAAGTGGTTCTAATATCTATGACGCTAATGCAGCTTTCACGGGATATGGATATAAGACATATGGAGTAACTCCATTTTCAATTTACCATGAAATACCAGGAGAATACGGACGCTATCATAAAGTCTACCATTTTAATTCACCCATATATTTAAGAGGCGTAAATGACGACGATGAAGGACATGCATTTGTAGCTGATGGTCGTGCAACTTATATTCAAGCACTTTGGATAGTCCAAGACAAGTATTATCGCGGGCAATACGTAACTACAGATTTAATTTTTGCGATGCCAATAACATGGGGTGATGTAGGTTTATACTTACATATAAATTGGGGTTGGTATGGAAGTTCAAATGGTTGGTACATTTTTGCCAACCTCAGTAAAAATGATATTAATGATTTTTATAGAGATATGAAAGTTATTTATGACATAACTCCTAATAAATAATGATATGAACACTGCAAATATTTTTTTATTAATAACTTTTTTATTGGTAACGCTGTCTTCATGCACTCAGGAAAAAGAAGATAATATGGATGGCATTCAAAAAGATACTATTCTTCAATCTGTAAAGGACACATGCATTGATTATAGGCAGCAAATTATAAAGGTTACAACAAAAGGAGAAAATTGGTACTTCTCAACAATTGAAGCCACAAATTCATATATCGAACATAATACCGATTATAAAAAGCAAACGAGTTTTCCTTTTACTATTGAAGGAAAATGGTTTAAAATTATCAGAAAAAAAACGAATGAATTTGAAATTATACTATTTGAAAATCAATCAAATGCATCCAGAGAGATGAACATTAATCTATGGGATAAAAACTATTATACTTGCACCAGAATCTTCCAGAAAAGAAGGTAAGTATTATCAATTTTTTAGAAAAATATCACCAGTTGATGCTATCCTAACTGGTGATATTTTTATTGTAGGTATAATACTCAATTTTATGGATTTCAAAACAATATGATAACCTTTAAATCTATAACAATAGATATTCATATACCATTACCTTAAAAGTATCAACAGTTGTTAATATTTAAATTAAATCACGCATTGTCGCTCTCAAAATAAGATTCTTCCAAATGCCATAATAATCCGATCCATTGTGCAAAGTATGACAACGATAGCTAGCATATCAAAGGGAAGGAAACAGGCTTGCAGTATTTATTCTTTATTGTGTTTTCATTTGCAGGATATATAGATCCAACATGTTGGGCATATAGATCGGAAACGTTGGAGATATAGATGGGAAACATTGGAGATATAGATGCAGGAAATCAGTTATTAATCAGTCAAATCACGATAGATATCCCCCAGTGTCTTTCCTAATACCGGGTGCATCACATCGGGCGCAATCTCCGCCAGCGGCTCCATCACAAAGCGGCGTTCCTGCATCAGCGGATGAGGCAATTTCAGTGTAGGGGTATCCAGAATAAGATCATCATACAACAACAAATCGACATCTATCACACGGTCACTATACACACCGTTCACTGATTTATGGGTACGCCCCATCTCCTGTTCAACGGACTGGGTTATGGAAAGTATCTCCAACGGCGGAAGTGAAGTCTCCGCACAAACGGCAGCATTCAGGAAAGCATTATCAGAATCAAACCCCCACGGGGCAGTAGCATAAAAAGCGGACAGGGAAACAATCTTCCCTATCCGCTCTTCTATATGTTGCACGGCAAGACGGAGGTTCTGCACCTTATCACCGAGGTTGGTTCCTAAACTGAAATAAACGTACATTACTTATCCGTAATCAACATCGCATCCCCATACGTACCGAAACGGTAACCTTCCTTCAAAGCCACATTGTACGCCTCCATTACCTGATCGTAACCACCGAAAGCGGCAACAATCATCAGCAACGTGGAAAGTGGCATATGGAAGTTGGAAATCATCGCATTGGCTACTGTAAAGTCATAGGGAGGGAAGATAAACTTGTTAGTCCATCCTTCGTATGCCTTCAGGTGACCGTCTGTGCTTACGGTGCTCTCAATGGCACGCATCACAGTGGTACCTACAGCGCAAACCTGTCTGTTCAGGTCTTTGGCACGATTTACAATGCCGACAGCTTCTTCGTTCACAATCATCTGTTCAGAATCTGTCTTGTGCTTCGTAAGGTCTTCCACATCAATATCACGGAAGTTACCCAAACCGGCATGCAGCGTGATATACGCAAAGTCGATACCTTTAATTTCAAGACGCTTCATCAACTCACGGCTGAAATGCAGACTCGCAGTAGGAGCCGTCACCGCACCCTCATTACGGGCAAAGATAGACTGGAAACGCTCCGAATCTTCCGCCTCTACAGGACGGTTGATGATGCTGTGAGGCAGCGGAGTTTCGCCCAACGCATACAAAGCCTTCTTGAACTCATCGTGCGGACCGTCGTAGAGGAAACGGAGCGTACGGCCACGAGACGTTGTATTGTCGATAACTTCAGCTACCATAGAGTCGTCATCACCGAAATACAACTTATTGCCGATACGGATCTTACGGGCAGGGTCTACCAACACATCCCACAGACGGAGTTCTTCATTCAACTCACGCAAAAGGAACACTTCAATACGGGCACCAGTCTTCTCCTTGTTGCCATACAAACGGGCAGGAAATACTTTCGTATCATTGAAAATGAACACATCCTTATCATCAAAGTAGTTCAGAACGTCTTTGAATTCTTTGTGCTCAATCTCACCTGTCTTTCTATGCAGCACCATAAGGCGCGACTCGTCTCTGTACTTTGTAGGGTGCAAAGCAATCTTCTCTTCCGGAAGCTTAAATTTAAATTGCGACAGTTTCATATTATTTGAGTTTTTAAGTTTTAAGTTTTTGAGTTCATTAGTAAGCTACAAGTTACGAGCTACAAGCTACAAGTGCCATACGGTTTATAGCGTAGCCACTTGTAACTCGTAGCTTGTAGCTTGTCACTCTTCTATCTCCTGAGCGTCTATCCACTCTTTAAAATCCATCGGATCGAGGCAATCTTCCAGCCGGACATCACCTACACGGGTGCGTTCCAAAGCCGTAAGATGGGCGCCACTGTTCAACGCCTCACCAATGTCGCGGGCCAAGGCACGGATATAAGTACCTTTACTGCATACCACACGGACTTTAATTTCCGGCAGATTACATTCCAGCAACTCTATCTCGTCAATCACCAGCAACTTCGGTTTCAACTCTACTTCTTCGCCCTTACGTGCCAGGTCATAGGCGCGTTTGCCATTTACCATACAGGCCGAAAAGGCGGGGGGAACCTGCTGTATCTCACCGATAAATGTCTTCAACGTTTCTTCCACCAACTCCCGCGTGATATGCTCAGTAGGGTAAGTGGCATCTATCTCGTGTTCCAAATCGTAAGAGGGGGTAGTGGCACCCAATTGAATGGTAGCGACATACTCCTTCGTATGATACTGAAACTCCTCTATTCTCTTGGTAGCCTTGCCTGTACAAACAATCATCACCCCTGTTGCCAAGGGATCGAGTGTACCTGCATGTCCAACCTTTAATTTCTTCACTTTCATCCGCCGGCACATATGGTAACGGGCGTGCCCCACGACTTTAAAAGACGTC
>ERZ791724.1318-NODE-1318-length-14216-cov-2.198927_pt1 | contig 14216 bp, 10 predicted proteins | sample MGYA00510044_ERZ791724 | MGnify/ENA primary metagenome ERZ791724 (study PRJEB30046, sample SAMN00715140) | human gut metagenome | study: EMG produced TPA metagenomics assembly of the A metagenome-wide association study of gut microbiota in type 2... | reverse complement strand
TGTATCGGCAAAATCTATAATTTCCTGCATTGACTGTGTAAGGCTGTCAAGCTCCTCTTCGGGAACGAACAGCTTTGAAAGCAACGCAATGTTTTCAACATCTTCTCTTGTTACCATAAAAACCATCCTTTGTATAAACAGAATCAGGGCAAGTTATAAAAACAACTCGCCCTTTGAGTATATATGAAGTTATCTTAATTTAATGTGAACTTCACGAAGCTGCTGCTCTGTTACCTCTCCCGGTGAACCGAGGAGAAGATCCTGAGCATTTGAGTTCATTGGGAAAGCAATAACCTCTCTGATGTTCTCTTCTTCAGTAATGAGCATAATCATTCTGTCAACGCCCGGAGCCATACCTGCATGTGGCGGAGCACCATACTGGAATGCGTTGTAGAGAGCAGAGAACTTAGATTTAAGCTCATCTTCGGTATATCCTGCAATCTCAAATGCCTTAATCATAATGTCAAGGTCGTGGTTACGAACAGCACCTGATGAAAGCTCAACACCGTTACATACGATGTCATACTGATAAGCAAGAATATCATCGGGGTTCTTATGAAGCAAGCTGTCCATACCGCCCTGTGGCATTGAGAATGGATTGTGTGTAAAGATTACCTGACCTGTGGTTTCGTCATGCTCATACATTGGGAAGTCAACGATAAAGCACATCTCAAACTTTGACTTGTCAATAAGGTCAAGACGGGTAGCAACCTCTGTACGAATCTGACCTGCAAGCTTTGGAGCGTCTTTTTCTGTATCTGCGATAAAGTAAATAACATCGCCTGCGTTAGAATTATTACGCTTAATAAGCTCCTCTCTGTCGCCCTCTTTAAGAAACTTATCGATAGGACCGTCAAATGTCATATCATCTCTTACCTTAACATAGCCGAGTCCCTTCATACCGATAGAAAGCGCAAATTCTTCCATCTTCTTGAACCAGCTCTTTGACTGCTTTGCGGCACCCGGTACATTAATTGAACGAACAGTCTTTTTGAGGAACGGCTTAAAGTCAGTTTCCTCAAACATATCGCTAATCTCCACGATAACAAGCGGGTTACGGAGATCAGGCTTGTCTGTACCGTACTTTAACATACTTTCAGAGTATGGAATACGGGCAAACGGAGGCTTTGAAACCTCTTTATCTGTAAACTTAGTGAATGTTTCGTAAAGAACTTCTTCTGCAACCGCAAATACATCTTCCTGTGTGGCAAAAGCCATTTCAAAGTCAAGCTGATAGAACTCGCCCGGCGAACGGTCTGCTCTTGCATCCTCATCTCTGAAACAAGGTGCAATCTGGAAGTATCTGTCAAAACCGGAAACCATAAGGAGCTGTTTGAAAATCTGCGGAGCCTGCGGAAGAGCATAGAATTTGCCCTTGTGCTTACGGCTCGGAATAAGATAATCTCTTGCTCCTTCCGGTGATGAAGTTGAAAGAATCGGTGTCTGAATTTCATTAAATCCCATCTCGTTCATTTTTGCACGGAGGAATGTTATAATCTGTGAACGGAGCATAATGTTATTATGCACCTTCTGATTACGAAGATCGAGGAAACGATACTTTAAGCGAACTTCCTCTGAAGTATTTGTTGATGTTGCAACCTCAAAAGGAAGAACATTTTTACATTTACCGATAACGGTAATATCATCTGTGTGTACCTCAACATAGCCGGTAGCAATCTTAGAGTTGATGGTTTCTTCATCTCTCTTAACTACCTTACCGCTCAATGTTACAGTACATTCCTTGTTAATACCCTTAAGTAACTCGTCATTGTGAACTACTACCTGAAGAACACCGTACTGATCACGAATGTCAAGGAACATTACGCCGCCGTGGTCACGAATATTTTCAACCCAGCCTGCTACACGAACTTCCTGTCCGATATTTTCTTCTCTTAACTCACCGCAAGTTACGGTGCGATACTGATTAGCTTTTATCATATATCTACAGTTCCTTTCACTGATATTGTGCTAAATTGCCTATTCTTTTGTATTATACCACAATTTGCCTAAGCAATCAATATTTTAAGTGATTTTTATTTCAAAAATTCTATCTTTTTCAGACAATGCCGCACAAATAATGTGCGGCACCGTTTATTCAACACTCTTAAGGCTTTCAACCATATTTACTTTTTTAATCTTAAATCCCATTGCAAAATTCACAATCAAAGCAAATGCAAATGTCAGCAAAGCCGCAAAAACGAATGATGTAGGCAAAATATCTCTGCCAAACATTACATTGTCAACCTCAACGGTCTGAATAATAAATCTTGTAAGTAAAATACCGAGAACAAGTCCCGAAAGAATACCTCCGAGAGTAAGCACGATATTTTCTTTATAAATAACGCTTGAGGTTTCTCTGCTGTAAAATCCGAGCACCTTAAAAGTTGCGATTTCACGCACACGCTCGGCAATGTTGATATTTGTAAGATTATAAAGCACTACAAACGCAAGTGCCGCTGCACAAATAATCATAACAAGCACAACCATATTAAGCGAATTGAGCATATCTTCAATTTCACCCATACCTGATGAAAGATAGGTTACACCCGCTACTTTATCATTCGTCAGCATTTTTTCACCGAACGCAGTCTGTTCGTCAGGATTTTTCAGTACAACCTGTGCCATATTAAACTGCGGTTCTTCTCCGAATTTTTCACTGTAAAGTTTAGGAGAAATAAACACATAATTCTTTATATACTGTTCATAAATTCCGCCTACTGTAAGTTCTGCGGTTTTATCATCAACAGTTACACTTACGGTATCACCGACTTTGGCAGACAATTCGGTCGCCATTTTTTCATTTATCATTACGGAATCATCGGTAATATCAAGGTGCTTTTTGTCGCCCCTTGTTCTAAGTTCTGTAACCTCCGAAAATCTCTGCGGATCTTCCATTACCGTAAGATAAGTGCTTTCATCTTTTACAACATTATTTTTCTTTACAACAACTTCCTGCTGACCTGCAAGCATAATTGACGCTGCGTCGCCCGTATTGTTTATTGCATTTTTCAGATAATCAAGCTGTTCGGCAGTTCCGCCTTCTTTAGGAATAACAACCGTATTATATTTGAATATTTCGCTAAACTGTGTATCGGTAAGCGGAATAAAGCTGTTTTTAAGTCCGAATGCCGCAACTATCAAAGCCGTGCAGCCTGCAATGCCTATGATTGTCATAAACATTCTTGATTTATATCTGAAAATATTTCTTGTAGTCAGCTTTGCGGAAAAATTCATATGTTTCCATATCGGAGTAATTCTCTCAAGCAGTATCCTCTTGCCTGCTTTCGGAGTTTTAGGTCTTAGAATTTTTGCACAGCTCTGGCTTAATTCTCTTACACATACTATTACAGAAACAAGCAATGTACAAAGTACGGCGGCAAGCGTACCGAGTATAATACTCTGTGCATCAGGTACAATGCTGATGTCAGGCATATAATACATAATCTGATATGCATTATAAATAATATACGGCAGTGTATTTATGCCTATTAATACACCTACGGTACAACCGATTACACCTGCAAAAACAGCATAAATCGCAAATTTCATTATTATGCTTAAGTTATTGTAGCCGAGCGCTTTTAATATTCCGATTTCTTTACGCTTTTCCTCTACAAGTCTTGACATTGTGGTTACACAAACCAAAACCGCAACGAGTAAAAAGAACATCGGGAATACTGATGCCACTGCACCGAGTCGCTCAACATTCTGCGCAAAGGTTGAATAACCCGGATTATCCGACCTGTCAAACACATACCATTCGGGATCTGCTATAGCGTCTATTTCTTCCTGTGCGTCGGCAATTTTTTGTTCTGCCTCTTTAAATTTATCATCAGCCTCGGCTTTTGAATCATTGTATTCTTTCCAACCGTCATCAAGCTTTTGTCTGCCGCTTATTTTCTGCTCCTCAAGTTCGGACTTTCCGTTGTCATATTTTTCCTGTGCTGTCGCAAGTTCGGTTTCAGCCTGCGATATTTGAGCTTGTCCCTCTGTTTTTTTACTTTCAAGCTGTGCTTGTCCGTTCGCAATCTGCTGTTCTGCACTCTGAATTTGAGCAAGTGCATAGTCAAGCTGTGCCTGTCCTTCCGCTTTTTGTGTTTCAAGCTCTTGTTTTCCGTTGTTCAGCTGTTGTTCTGCCGTATCAAGCTGTTCTTGCGCCATAGCAAGTTTTGTTTCACAATCTGCTAAAACTGCCTGAACCTGTGTAAGCTGTTCCTGCAATACAGCAAGATCGGTTTCGTCCTCTGTAACCTCAATTTGCGCCTGTAAAGCCTCAATCTGTGATTTGCAAGTTGCTATTGCGGTTTCAAGCTGCGGCTTTTGATTGTTTTCAAATTCACTTTTTGCGGCATTGAATTCATCTTCTTTTTCGGCAAGAGTTTCTTCCGCTATGCTGATTTTTGAATTATATTCTTCAACGCCTGCATTATATTCGGCTTTTGCACTGTCAAGTTCCGCCTGTGCAGAAGAAAGTTCGCTTTCACCTGTCGCAATGCCGTTTTTGTATTCTTTTTTAGCAGTTTCAAGCTGACTTTTTCCGTCATCTATCTGCTTTTTGGCTGTGTCAAGTTGCGATTGTGCCTCTGAAATCTTATCTGTATATTCTTTTTCCGAATTATCTAAAGTTGCTTTTGCATCATCAAGTTTTGTAAGAGCCTCGGATTTTTCGGTTTCATAATCGTTTTTACTGTCCTCAAGTTCCTGTTTTGCTTTGCCTATAACATCTTTATCAAATGCCTCACAGCGTAAATCGGCGGTATTTTCAAGAACAGTTGTAAAGCTTTCAATGTCTTTTTCATATTCGTCATCAAAGACTGAACCGTCGCCGTCAGAAAAAACGGTTTTCACATACATTTCCGTATATCTTTCGGTTACAAAATCATCCTGATAAATATACATAAATGCTGCAATATTGCCGTTGCCGATTGTAGTTGAGCCACGCTGATACGAAATATACATAGGTGATTCCACTTTACCGACGACAGTATATTCAAGCGTATCTACCATATCAAGTGCATTGGATTCTCCGCTTTCACTTCCAAATACAACCTTGTCGCCGATTTTATAATCACTGCTGCCGACACTGCCGTATTCAACAAGGATTTCACCCTTTTTCTCGGGTAGTCTTCCCTCTTTTATGTTTAATGTATTAAGAGTTTTATTATTGTTATAACTTTTAGGTGCAGCGGTTACTCTTATAACCTTGCCGTTACCGCCGTTTCCGTTTGATTTTAAAACAAGGTCGGCAAAATACGATGGCATAACATCGGTTACATTGTCAAGATTTTCAACCGCTTTTACATCATCTTTATCAAATCCGACAGCCTGTAATCCATAAGATCGGATTGAGAATAATACTCGTCTGCCATATTGTACATTGACGGAATCGTAGCTTTGATTCCGGCAAAAAATCCAACACCGAGTGCAATAATCGCAAGTATAGAAATAAACCTTGCTTTAGAATTTGCAATTTCTCTGAAAGTATTTTTTAACAGGGTTTTAGTCAATGTCCTCTCCCCTTTCGCAGAAAATATGAATTACCATTCGATTTCTTCAACATTTTTAGGTTCATCATTGTGAACATCCATAATTACCCTGCCGCTTCTCATCTTTATAATATGATCTGCCATTGGGGTAATTGCTGAATTATGGGTTATGAGAACTACCGTCATATTTTCTTTTCGGCAGGTTTCCTGCAAAAGTTTTAAAATCTGTCTGCCGGTGTTATAGTCAAGAGCACCCGTCGGCTCATCGCAAAGTAAAAGTTTAGGTCGCTTGGCAAGTGCTCTTGCAATAGAAACTCTCTGCTGTTCACCGCCCGAAAGTTGAGCGGGAAAGTTTGCACTGCGCTGTGAAAGTCCGACGCTTTCAAGCGCCTCTGTACTGTCCATCGGATTTTTACTTATCTGCGTTGCAAGCTCTACATTTTCTTTTGCGGTAAGGTTAGGCACAAGGTTATAAAACTGAAATACAAAACCAATGTCAAACCGTCTGTATTCAATAAGCTGTTTGTCTTTCAGCTTGCTTATATCTCTGCCGCCGACAATAATACTGCCTTTTGTACAGGTATCCATTCCGCCGAGAATATTAAGTACGGTTGTCTTGCCTGCACCCGATGCACCGACTACCACGCAAAACTCGCCCTGCTCTATATTAAAAGAAACACCCTCGACAGCGTTAATAGTCACTTCGCCCATTTTATATATTTTATAAACATCTTTAAATTCAACAAGGCTCATAATATCCTCCCGTAACGGTAAATTTTCTTTGCTTTTTAAAGTGCTGAATATACAGAATAAACCTGCTTATAATATAATATTATAGCACTTTTTGCACCTCTTATCAATATACAAATACAGTGTTGATGTCGAATAAACCACAATACGACAAAACCGACCAAATTAATTGGCAATTGGCTTGACGAGGGTAAAAAATTATGCTAAAATACTTAAGAACATAGGTTATTGCAGTGTAGATTGTTTGGTAATTACAACTCACCGCAAATTCTGATACTATGTAATTTAAGAAACAGAAAGGTTGATACTGAAATGGCAAAGATTGATTTAACTAAGTATGGTATTACCGGTACTACTGAAATTATCCACAATCCTTCCTATGACGAACTCTTTAACGAGGAAACAAAGGCTGATTTGGAAGGCTATGAGGTTGGACAGGAAACTGAGCTTGGCGCAGTTAATGTTATGACCGGTATTTACACAGGCCGTTCACCTAAAGATAAGTTCATCGTTATGGACGAGAATTCAAAGGACACTGTATGGTGGACTTCTGACGAATACAAGAACGACAACCATCCTGCAACACAGGAAGCTTGGGAAGCTGTAAAAGCGCTTGCTAAGAAAGAGCTTTCAAACAAGAAGCTTTATGTTGTAGATGCATTCTGCGGCGCTAACCATGATACAAGAATGGCAGTTCGTTTCATCGTTGAAGTTGCTTGGCAGGCACATTTCGTAACAAATATGTTCATCAAGCCATCTGCTGAAGAGCTTGAGAACTTTGAGCCTGATTTCGTTGTTTACAACGCATCAAAGGCTAAGGTTGAAAACTACAAGGAGCTCGGTCTTAACTCTGAAACAGCTGTAATGTTCAACATCACAAGCCGTGAGCAGGTTATCGTAAACACATGGTACGGCGGTGAGATGAAGAAGGGTATGTTCTCAATGATGAACTACTACCTCCCACTTAAGGGTATTGCTTCAATGCACTGCTCAGCTAACACAGATAAGAACGGCGAGAACACAGCTATCTTCTTCGGTCTTTCAGGTACAGGTAAAACTACACTTTCAACAGATCCTAAAAGACTTCTCATCGGTGATGACGAGCACGGTTGGGACGACAACGGTGTATTTAACTTCGAGGGCGGCTGCTATGCTAAGGTTATTAACCTTGACAAAGAGTCAGAGCCTGACATCTACAACGCAATCAGAAGAGATGCTCTTCTTGAGAACGTAACAGTAGATAAGGACGGTAAAATTGACTTTAACGACAAGACAGTTACAGAGAACACTCGTGTATCTTACCCAATCAACCACATTGAGAACATTGTTCGTCCTGTATCTTCAGCTCCTGCTGCTAAGAATGTAATCTTCCTTTCAGCAGATGCTTTCGGTGTACTTCCGCCTGTATCAATCCTTACTCCTGAGCAGACAAAGTACTACTTCCTTTCAGGCTTTACAGCTAAGCTCGCAGGTACAGAGCGTGGCATTACAGAGCCAACTCCAACATTCTCTGCTTGCTTCGGTCAGGCTTTCCTTGAGCTTCACCCAACAAAGTATGCTGAAGAGCTCGTTAAGAAGATGGAAAAGAGCGGTGCTAAAGCTTACCTCGTAAACACAGGTTGGAACGGCACAGGCAAGCGTATCTCTATTAAGGATACAAGAGGTATCATCGACGCTATTCTCGACGGTTCTATCACAAAGGCTCCTACAAAGACAATCCCTCACTTCAACTTTGAAGTTCCTACAGAGCTTCCGGGTGTTGATCCTGCAATTCTCGACCCACGTGACACATATACAAATGTTGCTGATTGGGAAGCAAAGGCACAGGATCTTGCAGCTCGTTTTGTTAAGAACTTTGCTAAGTACGAAGGCAACGAGGCAGGTAAGGCTCTCGTAGAGGCAGGCCCTAAGGCTTAATCTTTGTATTAATTTTAGTACAAGCTAACTAAATAAATTTAAGGGTGCTTTCCATATGGACAGCACCCTTTTATAATGCGTAATATACTTAATATTTAAAACCTTAATAAAAAGTATCAACCTTTTACTTGCACAAAAGACTATTAAACAGCATAGATTTATCCCCGTACTTTTAATAAAAATCAAGAAATAGAATTAATAAAAACAACTGCCGCACCGATCATCATAATTGCGAATACAACAACCGCAACTATCATTGAAATATTATTACTCAATGCGTTTAAATCCAAACTGTTAGACGAATTAGACTTTTTATTGGGGGCAAGCACCGGAATGTGACATTTCTTTGCCCATACAATCAGTGAATTGTAATTATCACACCAATTAGAAACACCTACAAGTTTTTTGCCGTTGACATAAATTTTAGCGGTTTTAATCCTGCTCACCTTTATGTAATTAATCTGATCATAATGATATGGTTCATCTTTATAATAAAGATAGCTCGTCTGTACACTCGGGCATTTTTTTAGTTTTAAACATATAAGTAAAGCTATAGCAAAAAATATTGCAGTGCTCAATATGCTTATTATCAGAATTTGAACAGTACTTAAAGTAAAAGGCGTATGATTAACAGAAGAAGTAATCGCCTCCCGTATCAAAATTTTTGCGACAGGAATCAAGCCGATAACTATAATTGGTATAATAACGAAAAATCCGTTAAAATCATAGTTCAAATCAAATTTCGTATTAAAAACGGCTTTTTCAATGGCGGCATTTTCTTCATTTTGCCGCCTTACACCAAAATACTCAAGCTCTTCTTTGGCATAGTTATTTAAATCATTAACAATTGGCATAGTGTTTCCCCTTTTTTAATTCTTTATTATTACCATAGCGGTTGCTACACCGCCGTCCTGCATCATTTTTGCAAAATAATCCGTTTTATCGGTAGTTATAGCTGAATGTTCAATAAATTTATTTAAAAAATCATCAAGTGCAGAAATATCTTGCATAAATCCGATTTCTATCGCCCAGCAAATGCTAAAAGCATAACGATATGCGTCCTCATTTTTCATCTAAGAAATCTGTCGTGCAAGCGACGCTGTTAATCTTTGTTCTTCTCGACCAAACAAAGCATCAATACTTACACCAAGTGCCTGCGATATATCGGGCAATAATTCGGCGTCAGGTGTACCGCCTCTCTCCCACTTCGACACCGCTTGCGTTGTAACTCCCAAAAGCTGGCCGAGTTGTTCTTGCGTAAGTCCTTTTTGAGTACGATATTTTTTTATTTGCTTGCCGATAACACTCATTTGTAAACCCTCCGTTGATTTTCTGTTTTTATATTATCACAAGCAAATGGCATTTGCAAGGTTTGGTAAACATTAAAGTAACACAAATACAAAAGGGTGCTCCTTGCACGGTAACACCCTTTTGTATCTCTGTTATTGCTATTTTAAATTTTTATCTATAAATTCGATATAAGGTTTTCTATTATAAACACTGTTATAATTATTTTTATACCATTCATATTCTTCTTTTAAACCAACTTCGAGTGGAATTGTTGTTGGCATAAGTTCATTTTGTTTTTTAACATCAAGAATATATTCATAATCATAAAAGCAAAAATAATCTCTCTGTTGAACAGATTTATCTACTTCTACAAATTCAGGTATTTTCCCTACTGCTTTATAACAAAGTTTAACCCATTCCTTAACAGTAATTATATCACTGTTTCCGACATTGTATATATGATTGTCAGGTTTCTTTTTAATAATTAATTCTATAAATTTACATAAATCAGATACATTATAAAACTGTAACTTCATATCACCGTTTTGCGGAATATAAAATTTTCTGTCTAATTCTGCACAATCAAAAGGAAAAGCCTCACGATAAAGGTTTTCGTACATTCCATAAAAATACGGCGGTCTTAATATATAAGCATCGGGGCAATGATTGATTAAATATTGTTCAGCCATCAGCTTATTTATACCATAGTCGCCCCAAACAGAATTTTGACCACAAGCTTGTTCTTCATTAAATGGTTGAATATTTGTTTCAGGGTATACTGCGCTTGAACTTATGAAAATATAATCATCAAATGTAACACCGGAATTCAGCAAACTTTCTATGTGAGCCTTATTATAAGCTGTAACATCAATAATTAAATCAAAATGTTTATCTTTTAACAAGTTTTTTAAATTCATTCTGTCACAGTTAATCAGATGAACTCCGTCTAATTGCGCTCTGCTGTTTCTGTTAATAACATACACTTCATTATTTCTTTTGAGAAAATATTCCGCAGTAAATTTACTAACAAATGTTGTTCCGCCGGAAACAAGAATTTTCATAGTAACAACTCCCTTTTGAATATTATAAAATGCATAACACACCTTACACTTTTAATTATACTTTACACGCAAATTTTTTGTCAACTGAAAACTTGAAAAATGCAATTACCTCAATTATAATAATTACATAACATTATAATTGAGGTAATTATGAAAACTAAAAAACGAAAAACCACAAAAATTACTGTTCCGACCGCACTTGCTTTGATATGCTGTTTTGCGGTGATTTTAATTATAAACAATCAGCCGACAGAAAATACTGCAAAAGACGAAATTATCTCCCTTAAAGATATTCCCGATTATTCAGGTTCTGCTTTTATAGAAATAAACGGAAACGAACCGTATTTCAGTGATGACGATTACACAACATCATCGTTTGAATATTATGCCGATTTAGACGAATTGGGAAGGTGCGGCACTGCCTATGCCTGCGTTGGCACTGACATTATGCCCACAGAGGAACGAGGACAGATAGGCAGAATTAAACCGTCAGGCTGGCAAACAGTAAAATATGACTTTATTGACGGAAAATATCTGTACAATCGCTGTCACCTTATCGCCTATCAGCTTACGGGCGAAAATGCAAATGAAAAGAATTTGATAACAGGAACAAGATACCTGAATGTAACGGGTATGCTGCCCTTTGAAAAGATGGTTGCAAATTATGTAAAAACAACCGGTAATCACGCACTTTACCGTGTAACTCCTGTTTTTGAAAATGACGACCTTGTTGCCAAAGGAGTATTAATTGAGGCAAAATCCGTTGAAGATAAAGGCGAGGGTGTAACATTGTGCGTATACTGCTACAATGTTCAGCCAAATGTAACTATCGACTATAAGACAGGTAAAAGTGAATATAACGAAAATGAATACTAAACAAATTCCCGCAATGCATTAATCTGCATTACGGGAATTTTTCGTATTACGATCTTTTACATAATTATAAAGCTGTCAAAATATTTTTCTTGAAATTTAATCTGCCGCATAATTTTTCCTTTAGTAAAAGAAATGTTTTCAGGTGTAACAATCCATTTTTCTTCTATATCATCATTACGATGAACAATCACAATTACTTTTCCTTTAAAAGATTTAAGCGGATAATTCAAGCCTAAAATATAGGATTCTTGCTCCTCACCATCCGGTGCAATTACACCGGGTACATAACCGTAATTAACAGAACAGTAAATATATTTACATATTTTGCTTTCTAAAAATATTTATCTTCTTTTATATATAACAATTTCAGGATTTGAACAATTTTCACCGTACTCACTTACAAGAATAAAATCCAATCCGGCAACCAAACCAAAACATCTTGTAATAGAGCCGTCATTAAATTCACATTCAACTTGATTACACAAGTATATACTGTTATCATCAAGCAATTTTAAATATTTACCGTTCGGCATACGATAAGACAAATTTACATATACCCCATTCATTGCAAATAACTCATTTATAGCAGGCATTCCCGGAATATTAAGAGAATTAAACTCGTCAATCAACTGATTTTTCAGCACAATATAGTTGTTCATTCCTCCCATATCAATACATTGATAAATAAAACATTGCTTTCCAAACGGACAACCTTTAGTTTCATTGCAGCCTTTGCAATTTCTGCTTTTGCCATAGCCACAGTTATCACAATCCGCCCCACATAATGATTTCATATTTATCCTCCAATTCTTTTGAAAATTTGGATAATTATTATAATGCAATATAACATTAATGTCAACAGTTTAAAAAATATAAATATTTATATCAAATTTATCTAAAACATTTATATAAAACTTAATAATCAATTATTTGTTTGTTTTTTTGGGAAGTGTTACAAGCATTACTGTTCCATTTTTGTCGCTTTTTTCAGCTTTTACCGTACCGTTGTGCAAAAGTACAATTTCCCATACAAGTGATAGTCCAAGACCTACACCGCCGTATGCTCTGCTACGAGATTTATCAACACGAAAAAATGGTTGAAAGATACTTTCTCTGTACTGCTCGGGTATACCATAACCGTTATCTTTAACTCGTATATAAAGCTGATTATTCTTTTCGTCAACAGTTATAATTACAGAAGCATTTTCTCTGTTGTAGCGTATTGCGTTTTCAGTTAAATTAAATAATAAACGATAAATTAAGGTGTCACTGCCTATCATCATACCATTGCCGTTGTATTCAAGGCGAATATTCTTTTTTTCTGCAAGGGGAGCAAGGTCGGTAAATATTTCTTCAATCATAGGGGCAATTTCTATTGTATCTTTGCACTCAACTGTACGAAGCTCACTCATTTCAAGCAGAGTTTTTGTCATTTGTGACATTCTTTCGTTTTGCTCTTGTAGCAGTACAAGAAATTCTGCTGTATCGTTGCTCATATTTGGGTGCTCAACAGAAAAAAGTTCAATTTGTGCTTGAATTAAGGCAAGTGGTGTTCTTAACTCGTGCGCTGCATTTCCTGTGAATTGCCGTTGAGCAGCAAAACCGTTGTCGAGTCGGTCAAGCATATTGTTAAATGATTGACAAAACTGTTTAAATTCCGGCAAAACATCGTCGCTTATTTTCATATCTGCCAAATTGTTGGGCTGTACATTCTCTACTTGAGAGGCAAAACTTTTTAGCGACTTTAAAGCACGACCACTGACAAAATATGCAAGTATACCACCAAGTACGCTTACGGCAATTGTTATGTACCAATTAGTAGTATTGAATGAATCTTGTGCACCACTGATAATAATGGTAAGCTCACTGTCGGGATTTTCATTTTCCGGATTAAATGAACTCGGTTTTCCTTTATCAATTTCACTATATGCTGATATTCCGTTGCCTATTGAATCCATATATCGTTTGCCTGAATAACCGATTAAACAATTCATTAGCACACAAGTTATGCAAATTAAAACTGTGGTCATTAAGGTTATTCGCCATTGTAAAGAAAGTTTTTTCATTTTTTCTCCTCCATTACATAGCCCTCGCCTATACGGTTGTGAATAGGGTCATAGTCTAATGCATTACGAAGCTTTTTCCTTAATGATGAAATGTGCACTCTTATTGAGTTACTGAAATTGTCAACACTGCTGTCCCATACGTGTTCAATCAACTCCTCTTGACTTACAGGTCTGCCTTGATTTAACATTAGATATTCAAGTATTCCTGTTTCCTTGCGAGTTAAAGATAATTCTTCATCATTTACATCTGCTTTGCGTGTTTTTGTGTTAAATGAAAGATTTGAACATTTTAAAACAATATCGTTTTGAGTGAACTTTCTAAGGGTAAGGTTTCGTATTCTTGCCGAAAGCTCATCTAAGTGAAATGGCTTTGTTAAATAATCATTTGCACCTTCATCTAATCCTAAAACCTTGTCTGCAACCTCACAACGAGCCGATAAAATTAAAACCTTTGTGTCAATGTCTGTTTGCCTCAGAGTTTTCAATACTGTCATTCCGTCAACATTAGGTAGGTTTAAATCGAGCACAACAAGGTCGAAACTTTCAACACTAAGCATATCTAATGCCTTTTGACCGTCATAGCAATAATCAACACTGTAAGCAAGACGCTTAAGACTTCTTACGATTGTGTCACAAAGAGCAACCTCGTCTTCAACAACTAAAATATGCATAAATATCTCCTAACACTTGTATTATTGGTAAAATATCTTTATTAGCTTAAATGACAAAGTGAAGTTAGGGTAAATATACCCTTTTCACAACAAAAAGCC
>ERZ791724.1313-NODE-1313-length-14296-cov-2.409803_pt1 | contig 14296 bp, 10 predicted proteins | sample MGYA00510044_ERZ791724 | MGnify/ENA primary metagenome ERZ791724 (study PRJEB30046, sample SAMN00715140) | human gut metagenome | study: EMG produced TPA metagenomics assembly of the A metagenome-wide association study of gut microbiota in type 2... | reverse complement strand
TTGAATTGTTTGAAATCCGAAAAATAAAACAGAATTTTTTGGTGTGCTTTACGATTACATTTGTAATAGAAATAGTGCAGTATATTTTTAAAGTTGGTATGTTGGATGTCGATGATATCCTGTTATGTGTGGCTGGGATGATGAGTTTCTATTATTTTTATGGGAAGTATCGTGGAAAAAACAAAAAACGGGGGATGTAGATGAAAGCAGAACAAAAATGGAAGAGTGGACAGGGAAAATTACAGAAAAAAGTTAAGAAGAGTGTTGGACTCGGTATATGTGTTTTTTTGACGCTGCTACTTGTCTCACAGCTTCATTATGAAAAGCGGATACAAAAATTTGTGTTGAGGAACGAGGAAGAACTTACAGAGTTTACAAAAAACTACCTGGCAGTGGAACAAAGGGAAAGACGACATATGTTTGAAGAGTGGAAAGAGGAAAATGGTTACAGCGTACAGTTGACAGGGTTATTTCCGGAAAACGTAGTGGCATTTTATATGGGAGGTTTTGGGCTGGCTCCATCATCTGTGTATTATGGATTTTACTATTCACCCGAAGATATTCCGGTTGGAACCGGGGAAGGTCAGCTTGTAAAAGCAGAGGGAGACAATGCGGGCTGGAGCTGGCAGGGATACGGAGACAATGGAGGAGAGATTCGAAAAATAAAACCGCATTGGTATTATTATAAATGCTGGTTTTGATGTAGAAAAGCAATCGTTCTTCACGAATGCATCATAATCCCCCACTCGCTTCTGGAACGCCACTGCTCATTCATCCAGTCGACTGCCTGCTGTCTACCTTCTTCTGTGAATGGAAAAGTGGCGGAAATTTTCTGATCGTCGGGAGTGGTTGAAAAATTATAAGGTCCAGGCCAGACGGTGGCGCGGAAAATATCGTTTTCAGCGTCATCTTTTTCTTTTTTTACAAGGTAGCGCATGCCCTTGTAACTTCCGGTAAATTTTTCTTTTTTATAAAAATTCATATTTAAAATATCTTCTGCTGTGATCATATAAAACCTCGGAATATAATTTTTTAGAAAGTAAAGTTATTATAGTCTATTTTGTGAAATTGTGAAAGGAAAAACACAAGGTTTCATTGCAAAAAATCCGGGAATATCATAGAATGGTTGAGAAGAAAACAGTATAGACAGGATGTATATACAGAAAGCAGGGGAACTATGAAATTTTCAGAAATGCCATACAAACGCATTGATATGGAAGAAGTAGAAAAAGAGTATAAGAGCATTATCGAGCGCACGAAGAATGCAAAAAGCGGAGAGGAGCAGTTTGAGATCCACCGGGAGTACTATAAATTTACCGCAGATGTGCAGACAAGCATGGAACTTGCAATGATCCGCCATGATATTGATACGACCGATGAATTTTATGAGAAAGAAAGCGATTTTTATGATGAGGTCGGACCGATCATCAGCCAGTATGAGAATGAATATGGAAAAGTACTTTATGATTCTCCTTACAGAGACTATCTGGAGAGTAAGATCGGAAAAGTGACATTTAAAAATATCGAGATCGCAAACAAGGCTTTTGACGAGAAGATCATTCCGTTAATGCAGGAAGAAAATGCATTGAGCAGCCGTTACAGTAAGCTGATCGCTACAGCGAAGATTCCTTTTGAGGGAGAAGTTTACAATCTGTCTCTCATGAGAAAGTTCCAGACCAGCCCGGACCGTGAGTTGAGAAGAAAAGCATGGAAGGCAGTCAGTGACTATTTCCTGTCTGTTACAGATGAAATCGACGAGATTTACGATAAGATGGTGAAAAACAGAACCGAGCAGGCAAGACAGCTTGGCTATGAGAATTATGTGGAGCTTGGTTATTACCGTATGAACCGCAACTGTTATGACAAGGAAATGGTCGAAAATTTCCGGAAACAGGTGAAAGAATACTTTGTCCCGTTTGCCAATAAACTACATGAGCAGCGCAGACAGCGTATTGGTGTGGAGAAGCTTTCCTATATTGATACAGATGTCTATTTCACGAATGGAAATCCTGCGCCGATTGGAACACCGGAGGAGATCCTTGCGGCAGGACAGAAAATGTACAGTGAACTGTCTCCGCAGACAAAGGAATTTTTTGATTTCATGATGGAGAACGAACTTTTTGACGTGCTCGGAAGAAAAACAAAGCGTCAGGGCGGCTATATGACCTATATTCCAAATTTCAAGTCTCCGTTTATTTTTGCAAACTTCAACGGAACAAGCGGAGATGTGGACGTCATCACCCATGAATGTGGCCATGCATTCCAGGGATATCTGTTAAGAGACGAAGAGATCCGTGAGTTCGCCGATATCACAATGGAGACAGCGGAAATCCACTCCATGTCGATGGAGTACTTCACCTATAACTGGATGGAATTATTTTTTGGCGACCGGAAAGACGATTACCTGAAAATGCATCTGGAAGATTCCGCTGCGTTTGTCCCATACGGATGTATGGTGGACGAGTTCCAGCACATTGTGTACGAAAAACCGGAGATGACACCGGCAGAACGCAAGGCAGTCTGGGCAGGATTGGAAAAAGTTTACCGCCCGCACATGGATTACGAAGAAGATCCTTTCTTTGGACAAGGCGGCTTCTGGCAGAAACAGCCGCACATTTTTGGCAGCCCGTTCTATTATATTGATTACTGTCTTGCAAGTGTGTGTGCGATGCAGTTCAAAGTCATGATGGATGAAGACTTTGAAAAAGCATGGAAGAATTACTATAAACTCTGTAATCTTTCCGCACGTGATTTCTTTACCAATGTGATCGTGGAAGCAGGGTTAAATAGTCCTTTTGAAGATGGATGTATGGAAAAGCTGGTTGACAAATTCGAAAAAAAGGCGTTTAATAGATAACAGATTTTGACAGGCGGATGTCTGTAAAAGTTAGTCGGGAAAATGAATAGAGACAAAGAGCAGGGAAAGGCCCCTAATATGGGGCATCCCTGCTCTTTTTTTACTATGTCAACGAGAAAAATGTTTCTTGGTAAACAAATTTCTGTTGACAAATGTCGACTGCCTTGTATAATACATATTAAGGCAATACTCTGATATCGAGATAATACAGTACATAAGTAAAGCGATAAAAGCTTAAAGAGATATGAAGAGACAGAGGCATTGCAATAAGCTGTAATTAAGCTGTAATAAAGAAACGATGGGAGAGAAAACAGCGGGAAAATATATGATAAAACGTGTGTATAAGGAAGAAAGTGACAAAAGAAAAACTATTGACAAAATCGCAGATGCATGTATAATAGAAGAAGTGTTGTACGCGGGAAAAAGACACTTGTATCTAGTGAGTGCAATAGACGGAAAAGTCTGTTGGCACTTTTTTTGGTTGTAAAAAAATAATTTAGCACGATAACGTGGCGCAATGATAACACATTGAAATTGAAAGCCCGGATCAGAATACGTTTTTTACCGCAGAGAAACAGGAAAAATTATGATATAAGCGCATAAGCGTTTATATAGATTATTTCTACAGGAGGAAATATTATGAAGAAAAAAGTAGTAAGCCTTATGCTTGTACTTGCTATGACAGTCAGCATGACTGCATGTGGCAATAAGAACAATGCCGCAGATGATGCAAATGCTGTCGAAGACACAGAAGCCGGTACAGAATCAGGCAGCAGCGAAGAAGCAGTAGCTCCGGCTAATTATGAAGAAGTATCTGCAGAGCTGTATGACAAAGAACTCGGTGATTTTTGGGCAGCTTACCAGAAAGCTGATGAAGCTGAAACCGTTTCTGAGAAATTTGCACTTGAAGCAATCGCAGAAGCAAAGTTAATGGAATCAGGCGTTATGCTTCCATTACAGTCAAAGGGTGGTAACTATTCCATCTCACGTGTAGCTCCTTACACATTTGACTATACACTGTGGGGCAACGATATGGACAGATACCATAATGCAGTTGTCACAACAGAGCTGATCAAAGCTTCCGATGTCAGCACAATGAGAGCAAAATGGGCTGAGTTAAAAGGAACAGGTGAGTATGAAGCATGGGCAAAATCTTACTTAGAGGAGCAGGGTTACACGCTCAAAGATACTTATAATTATCAGTTATATACACAGGATCCTACCACATGGGATATTCTTGCAACTTCTCAGTCTGTAGATGCTGAAGCAATCGTGAACACATACGATGGATTAATGGAGTATGATGGAGAGGGAACTTTACAGCCTGCATTAGCAGAGAGCTATGAAGTATCTGATGACGGATTAACTTACACATTCCATCTTCGCAAAGGTGCTACATGGGTTGATTCCCAGGGCAGAAAAGTTGCTGATGTGACAGCAGATGACTTTGTTGCCGGAATGCAGCATATGATGGATGCCCAGGGTGGTCTTGAGTACCTGATCGAAGGTATCATCACAAATGCATCCCAGTACATCTCCGGTGAAGTAACAGACTTCTCACAGGTCGGTGTAAAAGCGGTTGATGATTACACATTAGAGTATGATCTGGAAGCTCCTTGCACATACTTCACAACAATGCTCGGTTACAACGTATTTGCTCCAATGAACAGATCCTTCTATGAATCCATGGGTGGTAAGTTTGGTGTTGAGTATGATCCGGATGCAGCAGATTACACATATGGTAAGGATTCTGATTCTATCGCATATTGCGGACCATATGTTGTTAAGAACTTTACATCCAAGAACACAATCGTATTCCAGGCTAACGAGTCCTACTGGAATGCAGATCACATCAATATCCATACACTGACATGGGTATACAATGATGGTTCTGATGCGACAAAAGCATATAACGATGCAATCGCAGGTGTTGTAGATGGAACAGGTCTTAACACAGCTTCTGTTGCAGCAGCAAAAGCGGATGGAAACTTTGATGATTATGCATATGTAGCACTTACAGATGCAACAACATACAGCGGATTCTTTAATATCAACCGTAATCAGTTTGCAAACGCAAACGATACAACAAAAGCAGTTTCCTCACAGACAGAGGAAGATGCTGCAAGAACAAAACAGGCTATGCAGAACGTCCACTTCCGTAGAGCACTTGCTATGGGCTTGGATCGTGGTGCTTATCTTGCACAGCAGGTTGGTGATGATCTGAAATATGCTTCTATGAGAAACTCTTACACACCGGGTAACTTTGTTACTTTGGAAGAAGAAGTAACAGTTGATATCAACGGAACAGAAAAAACATATCCGGCTGGAACATACTATGGACAGATCGTACAGGATCAGATCGATGCTGACGGCGTGAAGATCACAGTATGGGATCCAACAGCTAACGAGGGTGCCGGTTCTTCCGACGGATATGACGGATGGTACAATGCAGATAACTCCTGGGAAGAAATGAGTCAGGCAGTAGAAGAGTTAGCAGCAGATGGTCTTACGATCGATGCTGACAACCCAATCCAGATGGATGTTGTATATGCTTCTTCCAGTGAAGTATTTACAAACAGAGCAAACTCTCTGAAACAGTCTATCGAAGCTTCTACACAGGGACTTGTCCAGGTAAACTTAATTGCAGCAGCAGATAACACAGACTGGTACTATAGCGGATATTACATGAACTATGGTTACGAAATGAACTATGACTTCTGTGACTTATCCGGATGGGGTCCTGACTATGGTGATCCTGCATCTTATCTGGATACATTCCAGCCAGAATATGCCGGATACATGATCAAATCTATCGGTATTTATTAATCGTATCTACGAAATAACAACACTGCATCGGAGCGGGGATTCCCCGCTCCCCTGCACTATTGATGAGTGAACAATTATGACAAAATATTTATTAAAACGTATATTACATGGACTGGTGTCTATCGTGATCGTTGTGGCGCTGGTCATGATCATGATCTACACAATGTTAGACCGAAACCTTGTTTTTGCAGGGGATACAAAATATTCACATACAAGTAATAATGCAAGAGTTGCCTATAAATACTCTAAATGGGAAGATTATGGTTATCTGGATTATGTCACCTACTCTGACTGGCTGAATGAACTTGTAAGCAGTGGAGAATTAACAGAGGAAGAGCGATCTGCAGTGGTTGGTTTCGGAAGAACCAAGGCACAGGATTCTGAGCAGGTCAGTGAATATGTCAAAAAATTCACAAAGTATTATAAGTCTCAGGGATACACGGTAGTCCGCAAAGACGCCGTCATGATGAACAAGAAGAAGTATGCCGACGGTGGCCAGCAGCAGCTTTTTGCGTATAAAGATGTCCCATTGGCATCCCGTATGGGAAAATATTTTGCAAATTTAATAACAATTGATGATATTAATAATGTAGAAGACATCGTAGGTGAGAGAGGTCTCACCTTTACGTTACATGATCCTGTCTATGGTGGGGAAAAATTCTCACCGGCGATCATTGGCAATGGTACAACACACAAGTATTTACTGTATTTTGATTCCAAGTTTCCGTTTGTTCATCAGAATATTGTGACGATCAATCTTGGAACATCCTACACGGTAAATCAGGGAGTGGATGTATTCAGTACGATGACAAGCCATCAGGGATCTTATATAAAATCAACTGTCACCTATCCAACCGGTCTTGTGGAGGAGAGTGCGGACAATCTGCACACTGCAACCTATATGCAGGGTTCCAGAGAATCCAGCTTATTGTATGCAGACCGTTATGAAGATGACTACACCAATGTTGCAACATACAAAACAGGAAAATCCAAAGTGGGTTATTCCTTTGTGATCGGACTGATCGCAGTTATCATGTCTTATCTGATCGGTGTGCCGCTGGGCATCCTTATGGCGAGAAAGAAAGACAGACTGGTCGATAAGATCGGTACGCTTTATATTGTATTTATTATCGCAGTACCATCACTTGCGTATATTTTCCTGTTCAAGGCGATCGGCGGAAGCTTTGGTCTGCCGACAACCTTTGATATGGAATCGCCGAGCAGACTGATGTATATATTGCCGATCGTATCGTTAGCACTTCCATCCATAGCAAATCTGATGAAGTGGATAAGACGTTATATGATCGACCAGATGAATTCGGACTATGTCAAATTCGCAAGATCCGGTGGTCTGACAGAGGGTGAGATTTTCACCAGACATATTTTGAAGAACGCAGCGATCCCGATCATTCAGGGAATCCCTGCAGCAGTGCTTGGAGCATTGACAGGAGCGATCATCACAGAGCGTGTGTATGTCGTTCCAGGTATTGGTAACTTATTAACAGAGGCTATCAACAAATATGATAATGGTGTTATTGTCGGTGGAACACTGTTCTATGCGATTTTAACAGTCACATCCCTTATTTTAGGTGATGTCCTAATGGCAATGGTTGATCCTAGAATTTCATTCTCAACAAAGGACAGGTAATTAGAAATGAGTCAGGATTTAGAAAAGTTCGGTATGCCGGAGGAAGAATTATTCGCTCCGGTAGACCACAGTGATCTGGAATCAGAAAAGATTACAGCGCCAAGATATTCTTACTGGCATTCTGTATTCCGTGTATTTTTTAAGAAAAAGATTAATATTATTATTTTGGCGATTCTGGGTGTGTTGATCGCATTTACTTACCTTTATCCATTATTTGTGGAATATGATAAGTTTGGTAACTTAATGGATGCGACAACCAAACACTTGTCACCATCTGCAGCGATCGAACGTCTGGGAATGAACATTCACTGGATCTTAGGTACCGGTGCAGCCGGACAGTCCACATTCGATGCTGTATGGTTTGGATCAAGGATCTCCATTTCCCTTGCATTTATCTGTGCAGCGATCAACCTTTCCGTTGGTGTTGTTGTCGGATCTATCTGGGGATTTTCAAAGAAAGTGGATGTTTTTATGCAGGAGGTATATAACATTCTTGCAAACATTCCATACATTTTATTGATCGCCGTTATGGTTATGTTGTTTAAAGCTGGTTTCTGGACCATGGTACTGGCGCTGACCATTACCGGATGGCTTGGAATCGCGTACTTTATCCGTACACAGGTAGTGATCATCCGTGACAGAGAGTACAACCTTGCATCCAAATGTCTGGGAACGAGTACACTTAAGATCGCAATGAAGAATATTCTTCCATTTATGACATCTGTTATTGTAACACTGGCAGCAACAGAGATCCCTTCCTATATTTCTTATGAGGTGTTCTTAGCATATATCGGTATGGGTATGTCAGATATGTCACTTGGTAGATTGATTTACGAGTCAGAAAGTGCGATGCTTACCCCTGGCTGGCAGTTCGAGTTCTGGAGCCCGGTAGTCGTTGCTTCTATCATCACGATTGTTTTATATGTCGTTGGACAGAACCTTGGTGATGCATCTGATCCGAGAACACACATGTAGAGGTTAGGTAGATGGAAGATAGAAAAGTATTATTATCAGTAAAAGATTTGATCGTGAAATTCCACGTGAGGGGCAGGGTGCTTACTGCTATCCGTGGAGTGTCACTGGATATTTATGAGAATGAATCCATTGCGATCGTAGGAGAGTCCGGTTCCGGTAAATCTGTTTTTACAAAAACATTTGCAGGAATGTTGGACAGCAACGGATTTATTGATAACGGCAAAATTATTTTCAGTGATGAGGAGCTTTCCGATACTGTCGTAAAATTAAATGACAATGCAAAGAAAGTCATCGCAGAGAATAAGAAAAAATTAGACGAGTATTCCAAATTGGAGTTTGGTGCAGACACTTATAAAGCAATCCTTGAGTTAGAGTCCGAAAAGAGAAGAAGAGCCGATATAAGCAAGGAAGAAGCAGAAGCGTATGAAAAAGAACTTCATGAGTTAAAACGTGAGAGAACGAATACCTTCAACTTGAAACAGACTTACGATCCATCCAAAGAAAAGGATAAGATCAAAGAGGCTGGAAAGAAAATCTCTGAATTGGATACAAAGATCAGGGCATTCGAGAAAGAGCATGAGCAGAAGGTAAAAGAGCGTGCAAATAGTCTGGCACATGATACTGCATACAATCAGGAATTTGATAAGAAGATGGCAGAGCTTAAGGCAAAACATGCGAAGGAAGTCAGCGAAGCGATCTCAGCAGAGACAGAAGCGAGAAATGAGATCCTTGCAAAAGAGGTATATCTTTCTGTCGGACGTTTTGGTTTCCGCAAGCGTATGAAGCAGAACAATGCGCTGCTGGATGCATTAAAAGAGGCAATGAGGCTTGGCGTTGATCTGAGTGATGAAGAGCAGAGAAATGCTGTTTTTGATAAAGTTACATTCCGCGTAAAATATCTGGATGAGAACAGTGAGAGATTACATGGAATCTGTATCTTAAACCTTGCAAATATCAGGGATGGAAGAGACTGGAGCCAGATCCGTGGTACAAAGATCGCTACGGTATTCCAGGATCCTATGACATCCTTAAACCCAATTATCACGATTGGAAAACAGATCACATCTGTCATCATGAAACATCAGGATTGTACCGAGAACGAGGCAAGGCTTCGTGCGCTTGATCTGATGGACAAGGTTGGTATCCCGAACCCGGAGGCACGTTTTGATGATTATCCGTTCCAGTATTCCGGTGGTATGAGACAGCGTATTGTTATCGCGATCGCCCTGTCCTGCCAGCCAAAGATCTTAATCTGTGATGAGCCTACCACAGCGCTTGATGTTACCATTCAGGCACAGATTTTAAAACTGTTAAAGGATTTACAGAAAGAGTTCAATTATACAATTGTATTTATCACACATGACTTAGGTGTGGTTGCCAATATCGCAGACCGTGTTGCAGTTTTATATGCAGGACAGATCGTAGAGGTTGGTACAGTAGAAGAGGTATTCTATGACCCGCGTCATCCATATACATGGGCATTACTTTCTTCCCTGCCACAGCTGGCTGAGAGAAATACAACTCTTTACTCGATCACAGGTACACCACCTTCGCTCTACAACAGTATCGTCGGCGATGCATTTGCACCGCGTAACCCATACTGTATGAAGATCGATACCTTAGAGGAACCACCAATGTTCAAAGTAACAGATACGCATTACGCCAAAACATGGCTGTTACACCCGGATGCGCCAAAGGTTGAAAAACCGGAAGGAATCCAGAACATTCATGAGAAACTTGTTAAAGCATTCAATATATAGGAGATTTAGATCGTGTCTAAACTAAATCGAAACACAGAAAACCAGGAGCATGCTTCTCATTTACCAGAGCATGGTCCGATTGATGAAAATGGTAAAGAAGTATTATTATCTTTAAAAAATGTAGATATTACTTTTGGTAAGGGCGATAACGCCGTCCGCGCTGTAAAAAATGCGACATTTGATATTCACAAGGGAGAAACCTTCTCCTTAGTAGGAGAGTCCGGTTCCGGTAAGACAACCATCGGCCGTGCAGTCATCCGTGTCAACCCATTGGCAAACGGAGAGATTTTGTACAAAGGTGTGCGTATTTCCGGAAAAATCCCAAAATCCCTGGATCGTGAAGTGATCCGTAACATCCAGATGGTATTCCAGGATCCGGCAGCTTCCTTAAATGAGCGTGCAACGGTCGATTACATCGTATCCGAAGGTCTGTATAACTTCCATTTATATGAGAATGAGGCAGACCGTGTGCGTAAAGTTGAGGAAATGATCAACGAAGTAGGTCTTTTGCCGGAACATCTGACAAGATACCCGCATGAGTTCTCAGGTGGACAGCGTCAGCGTATCGGTTTAGCCCGTGCAATGGTTATGGAACCGGAACTTGTTGTTGCCGATGAGCCAATCTCCGCATTGGACGTATCCATTCGTGCACAGGTATTGAACTTACTGAAAAAGTTCCAGAGAGAGAAAGACTTAACGTATTTATTTATTGCACATGACCTCTCCATCGTGAGATTTATCTCTGACCGTATCGCCGTTATTTATAAGGGTGATATTGTGGAGATCGCAGATGCAGAAGAGTTGTTCAACTTCCCACTGCATCCGTATACACATTCTCTGATCTCTGCGATCCCAATCCCGGATCCACAGTTAGAGAAAAATAAAGTGCTGTTTACTTATGATCCATCCATTCATGATTACAGTACAGACAAACCGGAGTTAGTCTGTATCGGTCATGACCACTGGGTATTTGGTAATAAGAAAGAGATTGAAGAATACAAAGCTACGCGTGAGAAGAACGTGCCTTTAAAAACAATTACGATTTTAGACAAAGATGCACCGAGACCAGAGGAACATCATGACAATGTTGCACATGATGAGATCCAGCTTCCACCACTTCACGATACAGGAAGTGCGTGGTACGCACTGCTTTCGTTCTTGCTTCCGGTCATCGGTATTATTGCAGCGATGATCTTTAAGAAACACAGACATTATCGTAACTACAAGATGTGCAAAAAGGGTGCCATTGCAGGATTTATTGTACTTGCAGTCATTCTTGCATTGTTCCTGTTAGCACTTGCAGCAGTGTTTATTTAAGATATGGGAAGAACCGTCAGAGGTGGCAGCAGAAACCATACTCCGAATGTGAGACCGGTTCAGAAGGTGGAGCTTTCGGAAAAAAATACAAGACAGAGATTGATCGCAGTGATCGTATTACTGGTCATTGCTTCGGGCGCATTTATGTATGCACTGAATGGATTGATGTCAAATGACAGCGGATGGACAAACATTGAAGCGAGTTCATCCGCTGAAATTCATTGTGGAGATGATTATATCTTCCGCTATTATGTTGGAGCAGCGGGCGTAAATGCCACCGCAGAAAAAAAAGCGCTGACGCTGCTCTACACAGATTCCATTGTAAAAGTCTATAAAATATTCAGCAGTGATGAATCATTTGAAGGGATCACAAACGTGTATGATCTTAACCGGCATCCGAATGAGACAATGGTTGTGGATGATGCATTATACCATGCTTTTGAGCTGATCGCAGAGACCGGGAACCGGGCAATTTATCTTGCGCCTGTGTATACAGAATATGACAATCTGTTTTTCTGTAATGATGACTCTGAGACAGTTAACTATGATGCTTACCAGAATGGGGAAGTGGCAGCTTATTTTTCAGAGGTGGCTGCTTACAGCAATGATCCGTCTGACGTGAACGTCGAACTGCTCGGCGGCAATCAGGTAAAATTGTCTGTATCCGACGATTACCTTGCTTTTGCAGAGAAGAATTTTATTTCGGATTTCATTGATTTTTCGTGGATGAAAAACGCTTTCATTACTGATTATGTGGCGGATGTCATGATAGAGAACGGTTATACACTGGGTTCGCTGACAAGCTATGATGGATTTACGAGAAATCTGGATCTGACTTCTGCTATTACAAAATTAAATGCCGGTCCGGATGCTTCCGGGACAGCAGAAGAAAATGCGGATTATTCTTTCAATCTATATGACAGGCAGGGGAATATCATTTATCCTGCCGGTGTCATGCATTATAATGGCGCGGAAAGTATTGTCAGTCTGCACAATTATCCGATGTCGGACAAGGAAAAATATAATTATTATGAATTTAAGAGCGGTGATATCAGGACCCGTTATGCAGATACCGCAGACGGACTGTGTAAGTCCGCGGTTAATAATATGGCAGCTTATGCGGACGACATCAGCTGTGCAGAACTCATTTTGAAGGTAAGCCCGGTTTACATCGCTGATACGATGGATACAGAGGCGGTAAAAAATCTCGCAGAAAATGGTATCCAGACGATTTTTGGAGAGAACAGTGTGCTCTATTACACGGATCCGGGGTTAGAACTGACAGATTTGTATGACAAAGACGGCGTGCATTATACATCAGAGTTATTAGAGTAAGCAGACAGGCAGTTGCGGAAAGCCGCAATTGCCTGTTTTGCTGTCTTGGATTATACTAAGCAGAGAATATGAATGTTCGTAGGTTGTGGAAGAGGAGAAGACAGACATGATTTTCGGAGAGAAGACAGAGGAACAGAAACGTGTGGCGGAACTGACGCGCGAGGTAAAAGAACTCCGCAAAGAACTGCTGGCGAGTAAACTGGACAAAAAACAGGTGGAAGTCCAGATGAAAGATTTAAAGGACGCATTAGAACTTGGTGGAAACCTGCGTCAGGGGTATGTCGATTCGCAGGAACATATGGCAGTTGCAAGGCGCGGACTGATCAATATGATGGAAGACATGAACGAGATTCCCATTGAGGATGTGAAGCGTGATCTCGACAGACTGAACGGACATTTGGATCAGATCTTCCATGAGTGCAGTATCCGGGAGGATGATCCGGATTTTAAGTCCACAGCCGACGGACTCAAAAATATGGCGGCAAATATGGACAAGATCAATCTGATCATGCTGCGGAGCGAGTTGGAAAATCTGCAGGCATTGCTGGAGGATACATCGGAATGGCGGTCGCCAAATTTTTTTGCACTCGCATATTATCTACAGCATGAGGAAGAGAGCAAAGTCGGAGAGATGGAAAATGAGTTCCGCAACAGCTTTTTAGAGCGATATCTGGAGGAACATCTGATGGAATCGCTGGCTATGGAAGCCAATTACGCGGGATGCGGAGAGAAGCTGGAACATATGATACAGCACTATATTTATGCGTAAAAACCGTATAGTATGACACACCTGCATAAAAGCTATAACTGCAAGTTATCATAATGAGTAAATTGCATAATTTGACGTTAAAATACATCAATAATTTAGGTGATTCTGAATATTGTGCATAAAAAGAAAATTTGATAAGATTCTCTACAAGAAAAAGAAAGTTGAGAAGAAGAAATTAAATTATCTCAATAAAATTTAATTTTTGCTTTTCAAAAAGGAGGCTAAATCCTCTCCTCACTCAGAGGAAAAATTTTACTTCGTAAAATTGGATTTGCTTCGCAAACAAGGAGGATTATTATGAAGAAAGCAGTGAGTATGTTTTTAGCAGCTGCACTGGCAGTTGGCACATTCGCAGGATGTGGATCATCCGCAGATACAGGAAGCACAGGAAGCGCAGCATCAACGGAGAGCGGTTCCACAGACAGCGCGGCAGATGGAAGCGTATTTAAGATCGGTGGTATCGGACCTACAACAGGTGCAGCAGCAATTTATGGTTCCGCAGTTATGAATGCCGCACAGATCGCAGTAGATGAGATCAATGAAGCAGGTGGTATCAATGGATATCAGGTAGAATTCAAAGCAGAAGATGACCAGAGCGATGCAGAGAAATCTGTCAATGCTTATAACTCTTTAAAAGACTGGGGTATGCAGATTCTTATGGGTACCGTTACCACCGAGGATAACCAGACAATCCAGTTTCCATTTCTTGTAATTGTCTAACATAGCTTTTACTTTATCAAGCCCGTTCTCATCCGGCTCGCCCATCTTCTTGAACGGCTGGCGGGAGGTTCCGATGATCGTACCACCCT
>ERZ791724.1287-NODE-1287-length-14568-cov-2.365328_pt1 | contig 14568 bp, 7 predicted proteins | sample MGYA00510044_ERZ791724 | MGnify/ENA primary metagenome ERZ791724 (study PRJEB30046, sample SAMN00715140) | human gut metagenome | study: EMG produced TPA metagenomics assembly of the A metagenome-wide association study of gut microbiota in type 2... | reverse complement strand
GTTGGCAATCTCGATATTTGTTTCATAAATCTGATTTAATTCATCAATGCGTATGGCATATAGTTCGCAATCTTCCAGTAACTCTACATATTCGTATCCCGGTTGGTTGTGGTATAAGTCTTTCATCGCAAAAGTGATATCGCCTTCGCGTGAGAACCAGATCGTGATTTCTTCACCGTCACGCAGGCAATAGGAGCGGCAAAATCCTTTCTCAATAAAGTAGACGTGACGATCTGATACTCCGCCGTGTATCAGTAAGTGTTTCTTTGGCAATTCCAGCTTTTTCATGTGGCTGAAAAGCATTTCCAGTGAGCTGTCAGATACCGGATAATATCGGCGGATTCCTTTGATGATGTTCTCCATGTCTGTTTATTTATGGGAGCATTCCAGCCACCAGTCGATCATTTTCCGTGCCAGGCTCAACTTTCGTGGAAGTTCCGGCAAATTATCTCTTGTATAGAAATCACCGGAGCTTAATTCCTCTTCTTGCAATTTGATTTCTCCTCCGGCATAATCGGCAATGAATCCTACCATTAATCCGCTGGGGTAGGGCCAGGGCTGGTTGCTGAAGTAGGTGATGTTCTTTACCTTCAGCCCCGTTTCTTCAAAAACTTCCCGTTCTACACATTCTTCCAGTGTCTCGCCGGCTTCGAGGAAGCCTGCCACCAGTCCGTAGAAGGTTCCTCGGAAGTTCCGGGCATGCACCAGCAGGATTTCGTCTCCTTTGCGTATCAGTACAATGATGGCGGTGGAAACGGGAGGGTACATCTCATTGCCGCAGTTGGGACACTTCTTCATGATGGGGGGCTGGTGCTCCATGGCGGTGCCACACACGGGGCAGAAGTGGCTGTGCTCGTCCCAATAGAGTATCTGGAAGGCCTTTCCTGCAGAACGGTACTCGTCCGGCGAGATGTAGTCGTACGATGCGCGCAGGCCTATCATGACCCATTCATCGGTTTCGGCCACGAGCTGTTCCAAAGCAAATGCACGTACTTGCTTGCCGTTGGGTGGGAACACTTCGTGTATATTACTTCCGGCTTCCGGTGTCAGAGGAGGCTCTATACTGACGGGTACGCTGTATTTTATTTCTCCTTTGTCTGTATATCCTTTTTTCAGCAGCAGTTGGTCTTTGAAGAAGACGAACCACTGCGTGCAGGGTTGGGGTTCTGTTGATTTTTCCATTGTTTGTTGTTTTATTATTTGGGGGGATGAACACGAAAATACAAAGGCACAGAGATTCTTTTCAAAGAGATAAAGCATTAATTTCTATGTCTTTGTGTCTCTGTGTTCGCCCCCCCCTAAATTTCGTTTGCTGTGTCTTTTTCTTGCCGCACATAGACCGTTGACCTTCCCATTCCGCGGCGGCGCAGGAACCCTTGCCGGATGAATTTGTTCAGCTCGTCTATGGCGGCATGTCTGGTTAGTCCGCTCAATTGGATGTATTCGTTCTTGTTGATGCATACATTCTGCTTGAGGAACAGTTCCAGTTCGGCTTTTCTTGTTTCTTCGGTGGTCTCTACTACTTTTTTCGATTTCTTGGTAGTGGAGTGTACACGTTCCAACGTCATTTTCTTCTTGATGTTGTTGCGGAACGTGCTGCTGATGCGCAGGTGCACGTTTTGGAATTGGACGGATTCGGAACGGATTTTCTTTTTCTCATCGTCGGTCTCGCGCAAGCATTTCAGTGAAGTGCTGAAGAAGCCGAGTTCTCCCAGTTCCACGATGTTTCCGTTGGCAAGGAGGTCGCACAACTCGTCAATGCAGGCATCCAATGCTGCTCCTATCACATTCTTGGGCAGATGTTGGAAAGTTGCAATATGTTCCACAAACTCCTTTTGGGTATAAGTCCTTTTCGGGCAGATACGTGCATGGAGTGATTTCTTGTCTTCTTTCCCGTCGGGCGAAGGCGTTTCGTAAAGGTCGTAATACGCGCTCATAAGATATTTATTTTTGTTTATAGCGATAAACAGTTCTCGTCGCTTCGGGGAATTATTTTTGTCGCTAAGCGGATTAATTTTCTTCTTCCTAAAAACTAATCGTCCGACAACTGTTGCATTATCGTCCAACAGTTGTTTAATTATCGTCCGACAGCTGTCGGACGAAACAGAAATGGGTATGGGACGATTAATTCTTAGTGAACAAAGGTATAAAATATTGTGATACGAAGGGTAGTGTTTGGGGAGGAAAGTTTTAGTAGGCAGGAAGTTTTTTAAGGAAAGAAAAAGTAGTTTCTTTGATGGAAAAACTCGTTTATTGAAATAAAAAATCCCCCGTTAAGGACGAGGGAACCTAATGTCTTCACAACGGAATAATCCTTATTGTGATTTGCTTCATTTTAGTACGACAAAGATAAGAATAAAAATGATATATCCTGCAATCTTTTCAAATGCTTTTTTTACATTTGTGGAAATTAACTTTAAATTATTGTTATGAAAAAAATATTGGGGTTGGATTTGGGGACCAGTAGCATTGGCTGGGCATTAGTTAATGAGGCAGAAACGAGCGAAGAGAAATCGTCAATAATTAAGCTTGGTGTGCGAGTAAACCCTTTAACGGTGGACGAATTGCAGAATTTTGAAAAGGGGAAGAGTATCACTACAAATGCAGATAGGACAGCAGGTCGAAGTATGCGACGTAATTTGCAGCGCTATAAACTGCGGCGTGAAAATCTGATTGAGGTCTTGAAAGAATATAATTTCATTACCGATGAAACGATATTGTCTGAAAATGGTAATAGAACGACTTTTGAAACATATCGCTTAAGAGCGAAAGCTGCTGTAGAAGAGATTTCATTAGAGCAATTTGCACGTGTGTTATTAATGATTAACAAGAAACGTGGTTATAAAAGCAGTCGGAAGGCCAAAGGAGCAGAAAATGGGACTTTAATTGACGGGATGGAAGTGGCCAAAAAAATGTATGATGAGGGTATTACACCCGGCGAATTATGTTTGCAACTTCTTACAGCAGGAAAAAGATATTTCCCTGATTTTTATCGCTCAGATTTGCAAGCTGAATTTGATAGAATTTGGAATTTTCAGAAACAATTTTATCCAGATTCCTTAATTGATAAAGTCAAAGACGAAGTAAGAGGAAAGAATAAGTCACAGACTTGGGCTATATTAGCGAAGTATTTTGTATGGAAAGAAGTTGAAAATAGTTGGAATGAAGAAGAAGCCCAAACTAGAAGAGTAGAAAAAGAATACAGACTTGTGGGAATTAAAAGGGGAGTAAAGAGAGAGGAATTGAAACTTGAAAACTTCCAATGGCGAGTAAAAGCACTTTCCGAGAGGATGAATCCTGAAGAACTTGCAATCGTTTTGCAAGAGATAAATGAGCAGATTAGTAATTCGAGTGGGTATTTAGGTGCAATTAGTGATCGAAGCAAGGAACTATATTTCAATAGACAAACTGTTGGACAGTATCAAATGGCTGTTTTGGATAACAATCCTAATATAGGCTTGCGGAATATGGTGTTTTATAGGCAGGATTATTTGGATGAGTTTAATACGATATGGGAAAAACAGGCTGAATTTCATAAAGAGTTGACGGAAGATTTGAAAAAGGAAATTCGGGATATCGTTATCTTTTATCAACGTCGTTTGAAAAGTCAGAAAGGTTTGATAAATATTTGTGAGTTTGAAAGGCGGCAGATAGAGGTGGAAATAGATGGTAAGAAAAAGATTAAAACTATTGGTAGTCGGGTTATTCCTCGTTCTTCACCTCTATTCCAGGAATTTAAGATATGGCAGACTTTAAACGATATAGAGGTGTCGGTGCTTGGTGTGAAAAATAAACGTAAAAAGCAAGATGATAATTCTACTACACTGCTCGATTCTGCCGAAAATATTGATTCTTTGAAATTGAATGTTAGCCGTCCTCTGGATGCTGATGAAAAAAGCTTACTTGCTAAAGAACTTTTTATCCGTGATAAGCTGACTAAATCAGATGTGCTGAAATTGCTATTTAATAATCCTCAGAATCTGAATCTGAATTTTAAAAATATTGATGGAAATAGAACAGGAAGTGCCTTATATCAGGCATTTAGTAAGATTCTTGAAATATCTGGTCATGAGTCTATTAATTTCAAAAAATCAGCTGACGAAATTGTAGAACAAGTAAAAACGATATTTTCTGCTTTGGGTTGGAATACGGAAGTTTTGTGTTTTGATTCGGAAAAAGAATTGGACAAGCAACCTTACTTTAAACTTTGGCATTTATTGTACTCTTTTGAGGGTGATAGTACGCCGACCGGAGATGGAAATCTGATTCAAAAGATAGCAGATTTATGTGGTTTTGAAAAAGATTATGCTTCAATTTTGGCGAATATAACTTTTCAAGAAGATTATGGTAGTTTGAGTACAAAAACAATTCGTAAGATATTACCTCATCTAAAAGATGGAAATCAGTATGATGTTGCTTGTGAATATGCAGGGTATAAACATTCAAAATCCTCATTAAAGAAAGAAGAAATTAAGAACAAGGTATTGAAAGATAAATTAGAGCTTCTTCCTAAGAATAGTTTGCGTAATCCGGTTGTTGAGAAGATACTGAATCAGATGGTCAATGTGATTAATGCGATTATTACTACTTATGGCAAACCGGATGAAATCCGTATTGAACTGGCTCGCGAATTAAAGAAAAATGCAAAAGAGAGAGAAGAACTGACGAAATCTATTGTGGATACAACAAAAACGCACGAAGGGATAAGAGCTATTCTGCAAAATGATTTCGGAATGTCTCATGTAAGCCGTAATGCAATAATTCGTTATAAATTGTATGAAGAGTTGAAAGATAATGGTTATAAAACCTTGTATTCTAATACCTATATTCCCAAAGAAAAATTGTTCAGTAAGGATTTTGATATTGAGCATATTATTCCACAGGCTCGTTTGTTTGATGATTCTTTCTCTAACAAAACATTGGAAGTGAAAAGTATAAATATTGAGAAAGGAAGTAAAACTGCTTATGATTTTGTGGAGGAGAAATATGGCGAACAAGGTTTGCAGGAATATTTAAATCGTTGCGAGGTACTGTTCAGGGATAAGAAAACTAAACTTAGAAAATTGAAAATGCAGGAGAGTGAAATCCCTGAAGGATTTATTGATAGGGATTTACGGAATACACAGTACATTGCAAAGAAAGCTCTTTCTATGTTGAATGAAATTTGTCGTCGAGTGGTTGCTACTACTGGGGCGATTACTGATGAATTGCGTGAAGATTGGCAACTTGTTGATGTTATGAAAGAATTGAATTGGGAAAAATATAAAGTACTGGGATTAGTCGAATATTTTGAAGATAATGATGGAAGGTTGATAGGTAGGATTAAAGATTGGACTAAGCGTAACGATCACCGCCATCATGCAATGGATGCTTTGACAGTAGCATTTACTAAAGATGTATTTATCCAGTATTTTAATAATAAGAATGCTAGTCTTAAGCCTGATACGAATGAAGCTGCAATAAGAAATAAGTATTTTCAAAATGGAAAGGCTATTCCTCCCATGTCTTTAGATGAATTTCGTGCTGAGGCAAAGAAGCATTTAAATGATACGCTAATCTCTATTAAGACCAAGAATAAGGTAGTTACAATTAATCTCAATAGAACAAAAAAGAAAAATGGAATAAACAAAAAGCAGCAACAAACTCCACGAGGGCAATTGCATTTGGAAACTGTTTACGGTAGTCATAAACAGTATGTGGTTAAAGAGGAGAAAGTGAATGCCTCGTTTGATGCAGCTAAGATAGCCACTGTAAATAAACCTGCTTATAGAGATGCATTATTGAGGCGTTTGCAAGAAAATGGCAATGATTCGAAGAAAGCTTTTACTGGTAAGAATTCATTGGACAAGCAACCTGTTTGGTTAGATGCTAAGCAGAACGAGTGTGTTCCGGAAAAGGTTAAAACAGTAATGCTTGAAACGGTTTATACGGTACGAAAACCTATTGATGAAAAATTGAATGTAGATAAAGTTGTAGATGCGAGAATTCGTAAACTTTTGCAGGATCGCATAAAAGAATACGGTAATGCGAAGAGTGCATTTGCCAATCTGGATGAAAACCCGATATGGCTCAATAAAGAGAAAGGTATAACTATAAAGCGAGTGAGTGTTTCTGGTATCAGTAAAGCGCAATCACTTCATGAAAAGAAGGATAAGGATGGTAATTTTATTTTAGATAAAGACAGTCGGAGGATTCCAGTTGATTTTGTTAATACAGGTAATAATCATCATGTCGCAATTTATCGTAAACCAGTTTTAGACAAAAAGGGACAGGCTGTATTTGATGAAAATGGTGAATTGAAGTTTGAACTTGAAGAGGTTGTAGTTTCTTTCTTTGATGCAGTGACGCGGGTAAATCTTAGTCAACCTATTATTGATAAAGATTATAAGAGAAGTGAAGGTTGGAAGTTTCTTTTTAGTATGAAGCAAAACGAGTATTTTGTGTTCCCAAATGAGAAGACTGGCTTTGACCCTAAAGAAATTGATTTGCTGAATCCTGAGAATTATGCTTTAATAAGTCCAAACTTGTTTAGAGTGCAAAAAATAGCCTCTAAAGATTATGTGTTTAGGCATCATTTAGAAACAGTTGTTGCAGATAGGAAAGAATTGCAGGAGATTACCTGGAAACGAATTTCTTCTCTAAGTATATTGAACAGAATTATTAAAGTCCGAGTCAATCATATTGGTCAAATTGTTATGATAGGGGAATATTGAGATGGAGAATAAATTGAAATTGTTTCAAGGTAAGAGTATTCGTTCCGCCTGGAATGAAGAAGAACAACAATGGTATTTTTCTATTTTAGATGTTGTTCAGGTTTTGACAGATAATGCAATGCTAAGCAATATACAAAGCGAATGTGTTCAAGAGATGAAATGTTGAATTTGAACTGGGGTACAATTTGTACCCCAGTTCAAATGACTGCTGAAGATGGTAAAAGAAGGAAAATCCAAGCGGCAAATATAAAAGGACTTTTTCGTATCATTCAGTTATTCCTTCTCCCAAAGCAGAGCTTTTTAAACTGTGATCAGCCCAGATTGGCTATGATCGTGTACAAGAAATTGAGACCCCAGAATTAGCTCAAGGGTGAATGAAAGAACTTTATGAACAGAAAGGGTGTCTCCTCAGTTACCGTTTGAAGAAGGTGATGAATAATATTCACTAAAATTGAAGTACTATGATTAAGAAAACACTCTATTTTGGAAATCCAATTTATTTATCTTTAAAGAATGCACAGTTAGTAATAAAACTACCGGAAGTAGTGAAAAATGAAACTTTAACGGGAGGATTTAAACAAAAGGCAGAAGTGACAAAACCAATAGAAGATATTGGTGTAGTTGTATTGGATAATAAGCAAATTACGATTACCTCAGGAGTACTGGAAGCTCTACTTGAAAATAATTGCGCTATCATAACCTGCGATAGTAAAAGTATGCCCGTTGGCCTGATGCTTCCTTTGTATGGCAATACAACTCAGAATGAACGTTTTCGTCAACAATTAGGTGCTTCTCTTCCATTGATGAAACAATTGTGGCAACAAACCATTAAGCAAAAGATAGAGAATCAGGCAGCTGTGTTGAAAAAATGTGCAGGGGAAGAAATAAGATGCATGAAAGCATGGGCTGCTGATGTGAAGAGTGGGGATTCTGATAATCTGGAAGCTCGGGCTGCAGCTTACTATTGGAAAAACCTATTTAAAATAGATGGTTTCACGAGAGATAGAGAGGGCATTCCACCTAATAATTTGTTGAATTATGGGTATGCGATATTGCGTGCTGTTGTGGCACGTGGGTTGGTATCGAGTGGACTTTTGCCTACGTTAGGCATTCATCATCATAATCGTTATAATGCGTATTGCTTGGCTGATGATATAATGGAACCTTATCGTCCGTATGTGGATGAACTGGTTTGTGATATTATGAAAAAAGGAGGAGATTATGGGATGTTGACAAAGGAACTGAAAGGACAGCTTTTGACGATTCCGTCGTTAGATGTTATTATTTCAGGTAAGCGTAGTCCGCTAATGATAGCAGTGGGACAAACAACAGCTTCTCTTTATAAATGTTTTAATGGAGAGTTGCGTAAAATAACATATCCGGAAATGTAATGGACCGTTTTAGTGAATATCGCATTATGTGGGTACTGGTGTTATTTGATTTGCCTACTGATACCAAGAAGGATAAGAAGGCGTATGCAGACTTCCGGAAGAACCTGCAGAAGGATGGATTTACTATGTTTCAGTTTTCCATCTACGTACGACATTGTGCCAGCAGTGAAAATGCAGATGTGCACATAAAAAGAGTTAAATCTTTCTTACCGGAGTTTGGACAGGTGGGAATTATATGTATTACGGACAAACAATTTGGTAATATTGAGCTCTTTTATGGGAAAAAAGTTCAAGATGTGAATACACCGGGGCAACAGTTGGAGTTATTCTAAAAGTAAAAATCCCACTTGTTGGTGGGATTTTTAGTGGAAAAACTGTTTGCTTTTTGTGATTCAAATTGATTGTTTAACCATTTGATTATTAGATTATAATGAATAGTCTACTGTTTCCAATGGTTCAAAGATACTAAAATGAAAGCAAATCACAACGGCTTTGGATACAGTGAAGGAGGCGTCAATACTGTTTCCAATGGTTCAAAGATACTAAAATGAAAGCAAATCACAACTATAATAGTCCTCGTATTCTGCCACATATTACTGTTTCCAATGGTTCAAAGATACTAAAATGAAAGCAAATCACAACCTCGGGCATTCAGCAGGCTATTGGTTCTGTACTGTTTCCAATGGTTCAAAGATACTAAAATGAAAGCAAATCACAACTCGCCGGACGTCTTTTGCAGGCTCAAGGAAACTGTTTCCAATGGTTCAAAGATACTAAAATGAAAGCAAATCACAACGAGAATATGTTCGAATAAATTTCGAAATTACTGTTTCCAATGGTTCAAAGATACTAAAATGAAAGCAAATCACAACCAAAGGAAGTAGGGTTGGAAGAATTTGTAGACTGTTTCCAATGGTTCAAAGATACTAAAATGAAAGCAAATCACAACTCTTGGAAGCGTATATAAGCTCTGCTATCTACTGTTTCCAATGGTTCAAAGATACTAAAATGAAAGCAAATCACAACTTCATCTGATTTATCTTATAATTCATCTGAACTGTTTCCAATGGTTCAAAGATACTAAAATGAAAGCAAATCACAACCTGTCAGTCTTCTTACGTCTATTGCTCAAAACTGTTTCCAATGGTTCAAAGATACTAAAATGAAAGCAAATCACAACTCGCGAACAAATTCGTAAACACTTTGGCGTACTGTTTCCAATGGTTCAAAGATACTAAAATGAAAGCAAATCACAACGTATAACCGTTCTCATCCAAAGTAAGCTTACTGTTTCCAATGGTTCAAAGATACTAAAATGAAAGCAAATCACAACACATTTCTCAAAGTCAACAGAGAAACTTCCACTGTTTCCAATGGTTCAAAGATACTAAAATGAAAGCAAATCACAACGTTCTCGCTTTGACACGCCCCCAACAAAAGACTGTTTCCAATGGTTCAAAGATACTAAAATGAAAGCAAATCACAACCAGATTGATAAACGCTAAATATCCGTTTTGACTGTTTCCAATGGTTCAAAGATACTAAAATGAAAGCAAATCACAACTTCGTAACCGGAATATATCGGATATGCTCCACTGTTTCCAATGGTTCAAAGATACTAAAATGAAAGCAAATCACAACTGGGACATTTGATTATAATACTCAGCAGCTACTGTTTCCAATGGTTCAAAGATACTAAAATGAAAGCAAATCACAACGTCCTTTTCCCCGTTCTTCCGCAAAATATACTGTTTCCAATGGTTCAAAGATACTAAAATGAAAGCAAATCACAACGAGGGAGCGCTGACGTAGGTACCGGTATTAACTGTTTCCAATGGTTCAAAGATACTAAAATGAAAGCAAATCACAACTTCTTCTTTCTGATTGTGAAACCTTCCTTCACTGTTTCCAATGGTTCAAAGATACTAAAATGAAAGCAAATCACAACTCAATTTCTACAATATAATTATCCAAAGCAACTGTTTCCAATGGTTCAAAGATACTAAAATGAAAGCAAATCACAACAGTTTTTGTCACGGCCTTCCGGTTCCGGCACTGTTTCCAATGGTTCAAAGATACTAAAATGAAAGCAAATCACAACAGTTTCTGCAGGACGGTCTGAATTCTTTCCACTGTTTCCAATGGTTCAAAGATACTAAAATGAAAGCAAATCACAACGTGTGTGCGTGTCTGTGTGTATTTGTTTTCCAAAGATAGTGAATCTTAATAAGACTCTCTCTGATTTCCCTACTATTTTGTATCTTTACACACTTTTCTTTATACATGAGTACTGACTATAAATAAATCATATTGTGGAAATAACCCAACGCATTCGTCTCCTCCTTTCCGAAATGAACCGGGGAGTATACGAAAAAGAAACTGAAATAAACCTCTCCCTGCTGGCAGCTCTGGCAGGCGAGAGCATCCTGCTCCTGGGCCCTCCGGGAGTAGCCAAGTCAATGGTAGCCAGGCGGCTAAAGTCGGCTTTTACAGATGCCCGTGCCTTTGAATATCTGATGTCCCGCTTCTCTACGCCCGACGAGATTTTCGGTCCTGTCAGCATTAGCCGACTGAAAGAATCCGACAAGTATGAACGTGCCATCGACGGCTATCTGCCCACAGCCGATGTCGTGTTTCTGGACGAAATATGGAAAGCAGGCCCTGCCATACAGAACACTCTGCTGACCGTCATCAACGAGAAACTTTTCCGCAATGGCGACAAGGAACTGCATCTCCCCCTCAAACTGCCCGTAGCTGCCAGTAACGAACTGCCCGCTCAAGGCGAGGGACTGGAAGCCCTATGGGACCGCTTCCTTATCCGCATTCTCTGCACCTGCGTCAAGCAGGAAGAGTCTTTCTACAAAATGCTGCTGGACGATTCTGCCGACCATCTGGAAACGACTGCCTGCGAATGGCAAATCTCCGACCGCGAGTATGCCGAATGGCAAGCTGAGATACGCCGCGTAACCTTGCCTCTCGATGTTCTTTCCTGCATCACAGCCATTCGCCACGGACTGACAAGCGTAGAGATGCAAGACTCCGACCTGCGCCGCAATGTCTACGTCAGCGACCGCCGCTGGAAGAACATCGTGAAGCTGCTCAAGACCTCCGCCTTCGTCCACGGCCGCACGGAAGTCTCCATGACCGACCTGCTTCCCGTCTACCACTGCCTATGGAGTGAGCCTGATGAGAGCGTTGCCATCCGTGACATCGTTATCCGTGCCTTATTCGTGTCCCACACAAAACAGATTGCCGGTATCGCCTCCTCGCTGAAATCCGATTTGAAAGTCAGCCGTGTGCGCGAAGCCCTCGACAAAGCCCGCCTTGCCGGCGACCGTAGGGACGATGACCTGCTGATAACGGAACACTTCTACTACCAGGTGGAGAAACATGGTACGGGCAACACCTACATCTTTATCGTGGACTACAAAAATCTGAAGGAGTACAGCGCCAAAGATGCCCCCACCTTGGGCGTAATGTATGCCGACCCCATCAATCCCAAGCGTACCATCATCCGCGCCTTTGCCGACACCGGCGCCGTGAAAGAGGAAGGCACCGAACGCGTCACCCTCTACCGCGACGACAAGCATCTCTACATCAACGGTGTGCGCTTCCCCATGCGGCGTCTGCAACGAGGTGAGGAGCAACAACTCTGGCTGGGAAACCTCTCCGTCACCGACCGTGACTACGAGACGGAACTGGACGCCGCCGCCACCAGCATAGACCGCCTGGTAAGAGATTTGTCCGACAACCTTTTCGTCTCCGAAGAAGACAAAAAGAGCGTAGCTCAATACGTCTCCATCGTCCGCAAGGAAATAGCCTGGGCGCGTGTGGACATGCGCAAACTGAGATATGGAGACGAATAATCCTCCAGTAACCAAGAAGAAGATGAACACCACCGTCACCCGATATGACACCGCCTTCTATGTGCAGGCACTGGACCGTTTTGTAGCCACCGGAGAGTGTGCTGAGACGGATACCGAGCCCTTGTATGCCTATCTGCTCTCCGTGATGAACGACTCCATGGTCAAGGTGCAGGTGCTGGGCGATGAGGTCTGTGCACGTATCTTTTACGACACCATGATTCAGTTCATCCAATTGAACTTGGAGAAGGAGAGGTACAACCTCCGGAAAAGCCAGTCGGAACGGACCGGGATGAAACTCGTGCTGGAATGGTCCATGGCAAAGCGGAAAGACGGCTGGCAAGCCTTGCTCCAGCAGATTTCCGACAAATACCGGGAGTACGGCTTCGACTCCCGTTTCTACCGCAGCTACTTCGGTACAGAAGGAGGATATGCGGACGATGAAGTCTGGGAGAAAATGGTGGACGACTGGGAAGACGCCTTCCAACTGAAGATGCACGAAGAAAAGGAGAAAGAGATTGCTTTCCGCAAAGATGCCCTCGAGCGCAGGCTCCGTTCCAATCTGAAAGACATCCCCGAGTACATCCGCCAGAACCGGGTGGATAAGGACGAATTCTTCCAGACCTGGGGCATGATGAGCGGCTTGTGGAATACTGTCGACTTTGAGCGTATACGGAAAATCGTGCGCATCCAGCGCTCTTGCCCCGAGATAGTGAAAGTGGCCCGCAAGATGGGGCGTATGGCAGACGACGAAGGACGTGAGCAAATCCGCGTTGCCGAGGGAAACGTCTACAAAATGGAGCACTCCTCTAAATGTGACATCCTGGGCATCAGTACCGGCAACGACCTCAATGCTCTGCTTCCCATTGAGCTTGCCCATTCCGCCGACAGTGAACTGGAAGATTTGTTCGTCTACAAATACCTTACTCGCAAGCTCCAGACCTTCCGTTATAAATCGGAAATCATGCAGCCTGCCCGGCGCATCGAAACCAAGCCCGCCCGTCCCAAAGGTCCGATGATTGTCTGTCTGGACACCTCGGGAAGCATGGCTGGCAAGCCGGAGAAGATTGCCCACTCCCTGCTGATAAAGCTCCTGGAGATAGCCGACCGTCAACGGCGGAACTGCTTTCTGATAGCCTTTTCCGTCTCCATCCATCCGATTGACGTAAGGAAAGAGCGGGCAAGGCTGCTCGAATTCTTCTCAAAGACAGCTTGCGGGGATACAGATGCCACCCGCATGCTGGAAGCCACGTTCCACCTTCTCAAAGAAGGCAAGGAGTATATGAATGCCGATGTGCTTTGGGTCAGCGATTTCAAGATTCCTCACTCTTCACCTGCCTTTATGGAGGAGATTCGCCGTTGTCGGGAAGCTGGTACACACTTCTACGGTCTGCAGATTGGCATCACGGACAATGAGTGGGCACCATTCTTCGACCATATCTATCGAGTAGAATATACTCCTTCGCAACAGTATTAAAAGTTGATATTTACGCCTCCCATCACCGTGGCTTTCGGCATGGGGAAGCCTGCATTGATTTCATAGCGTTGCGCCAGCAGGTTTTCGCCCTTGACAAAGACGTCGGCAAAACTGCACAGACGGTAGTTGGCACGCAGGTTCCAGAGTACGAAGCTTTCCTGCTTCTCCTTGCCCGGGGTGACTGAGGTATGAAGCCCCTTCACGTATTGTATACCGGTAGACAGACTCCAACGTCCTTGCGTAAAGTCCGCACCGGCATAGAGTTTGTGCTCGGGAGCCGCCAGTACCGGATTCTCCATGTGCAGCCAGCTATAATTGGCATTCATCTGCCAGTGGCGGTTGATGCGGTATCCGAGGTTGGTTTCCACACCCCAGTTCTCTATCTCGCCGGAGTTGACGTTCTTGCGCAGGGCAGGGTCCGTCATGATGATGTTGTCCCCGTTGATGTAGTAGAGGTTCACCCCATAGGACATGGGCCCTCCCAAAAGCTGCTCCGTAAAGGAGAGTTCATAGTTCATCAGGCTCTCCGCTTTCAAATCGGGGTTCTGTGGAGGGAACATGTACATCTCCCGGATGGTGGGGTTACGGAATCCTTTGCTCACCATTGCTTTCAGTTCTGCCTGCTGCGGCAGATGGAAAGCCAGTCCCCCTTGGGGAATCCATTCCGTGCCTACGTGCGAATGGTGGTCTATGCGGACACCGGCGTCCAGTGAAAGCCAACTGTTGATGTCCTGCCTGAAATCCACATAGCCTGCAAATTCATCCATCTGCTTGTCCACGCCGGGGATGCGGTCACCAATCTGCTGTCCGGGTTTTGCCTCGTCGATGGCGACAACCTTGTTCCAGGACTCTCCGCCGAAGTGCTGGTAATCGAAACCTACGGTCAGGCGGTTGCCGGTGAAGAGCGTGGCGCTTTGATACCACGATATGCCCAGCATCCGGTCCTTGGAGTTGAAGTGCGACTTCTGGGGCTCTCCTCCGGGATGGTAGCCGTCATTAATCCTGTGCCGGCCCCAGTTATAGAAGAAGCTCACGGCGCCGGAAGTACAGTCGTAACGATTTTCCAGTGCGAAGGAGGTCATGCCGCGTGTGATGCGCGAGTCGTTGTCTATATACGGATTGTC
>ERZ791724.1285-NODE-1285-length-14610-cov-2.413054_pt1 | contig 14610 bp, 8 predicted proteins | sample MGYA00510044_ERZ791724 | MGnify/ENA primary metagenome ERZ791724 (study PRJEB30046, sample SAMN00715140) | human gut metagenome | study: EMG produced TPA metagenomics assembly of the A metagenome-wide association study of gut microbiota in type 2... | reverse complement strand
TATAGGCAAAGTTACAAATTCTCTATTATATAAACTAATTATGCTCATTTACTTATTTATTAAGTTTATACATTATAACCTTATGCAGATATCATCGATTGTTACAATGTGATTTAAGTAATTTTGTTCTATTTTTCTTTTTCACTTTTCTTTTTAAGGTTATTACACTGTGGGCACAGAGAAGAATTCATATAGAACATATATAGGTCGATTATATGGACAGGAATATATTCTATTTATCGCTTTGGCCTATGCTATCATTAAATACTTGCGAAGGTAGAGACTTTAACATTATATTTAGTTATAAAAACTGGCATCACAATAAAAAATACAAACATTACAAAAACTCCCTTATTGTTATTGTGAATTTGCATAGTCCGAACTAAGAAAACAATTATTGTTTACATTCTATTGTGGGATTAAACGCATAGTACTCGTTCTATAGTTCATTTGCACTATTAAACAAACGTCAAAGCGCTATTAACTAAGCGATTATGTAACTGGCTTAGTATAATTTGGGTAGATATAAATTCATATTACTTTTTTTAGATATTTATTAATCAATATATTACAAATTGCTACTATTGAATAATAAGTTCCTGTATTATTAATATATTGCTATATATCAACAATATAGCTAACGCATAGTTCTGCGAAAACATTGCAAATTTCGTACATTGGCATGAAGATTCAAGAAATTGCAATTGCTCCACGCGTAAAGGTTATGATGAAAGCAGATACTGAAATGCTGGATGAAGTATTAGTTGTAGCTTTCGGTACAGCTAAGAAATCAGCATTTACCGGTTCGGCCTCAGTGGTTAACACAGAAGAGCTGTCTAAACGCATCACAACAAATGTAACTGATGCATTGATTGGTTCTGTAGCTGGTCTGCAAATGCGCGGTGGCTCAGGTGCGCCAGGTGATACGAGCGGTAAAATCAATATTCGCGGTATTGCTTCCATGTATGCTGCAACCGACCCGTTGGTAATTGTAGATGGCGCTCCTTATCCTGCTAGCCTTTCCAATATTCCGCAGGGTGACATTGAGTCTGTTTCTGTTTTGAAAGATGCCGCTTCGGCTGCCCTTTACGGCGCACGTGGTGCTGCAGGCGTTATTATTGTTACTACTAAAAAGGGAAAAACACAAAATGCAGTCGTTAATGTAGACATGAAGTGGGGCGTAAACTCTCGCTCAGTTCAGGATTATGATGTAATTACAGACCCGGGACAGTATTACGAAGCATACTATTCTCAAATTTACAATAATTATTTCTATGGTCAGGGCATGAATATGGCAAACGCCAGTCTATCGGCTAATAACAAAATGTTAAGTGAGCTGGGCTACAATGTGTATACAGTGCCCGATGGTGAACAATTGATTGGTATAGATGGTAAGTTAAACCCGAAGGCTACACTGGGACGTAAACATACCTATAATGGTACTGACTACTATATGCAACCTGACGATTGGAACGATTTGGCTTACAAAAATGCTTTGCGTCAGGAATACAATGTGAGTATCAACGGTGGTTCCGACCGTTCTTCTTTCTATGCCAGTTTAGGTTACCTGAACGAAGATGGCGTTATCGACAATTCTGGCTATGACCGCGTTACAGCTCGTGTCAAGGCCGACTATCAGGCTAAGAAATGGCTAAAAATTGGTGCCAATGTGGGCTATATACACTCCAATCGCAACTCTAACCCTAATATGGACACCTCTTTGGGAGCGAGCAATTTGATGTACTATACTTCTATGATGGCTCCTATCTATCCCGTTTATGTTCGTGTACTGGATGAGTCGGGTAATCCGGTTATCAAGACAGATGAATATGGACATAAAGCTTATGACTATGGTGTTGCAATCAATAACTATGGAGTAGGCCGTCCTTTCGGACAAACCGGTAATCCACTGGGCTCGAATGCTTATAATGAAGTAACTTATATTGGTGACCAGTTGAATGGAACTTTTACGGCCGATGTCAATATCACAGACTTTTTAAAAGCAAATGCGACCAGCACGGTGACTTGGGGACAAACAAACAAATCTGATTATCAGAATCCTTACTATGGTTCTAAGCAAGGTGTAAATGGCGAAATCTTCAAGAGCGCCACTACTTCAATGAGAAGTAATCATGTGCAGTCATTGACCTATTTTCAAGATTTTGCCAAACATAGTGTAAGTGTTATGGTTGGTCACGAGTATTATAAGACAAAAACAACATATTTGGATGCTACAGCGAACGGCGGTTTTTCACCGGATATTCCAGAAATTAATGCGTTTGCTACCAAGAAAGATTCCCACTCTTATACTACAGAGTATAATGTAGAAGGCTATTTTGGTAGCGCTCAGTATAACTATGCCGAAAAGTATTATGCTTCTGCTTCTTTCCGACGTGATGCTTCTTCTTACTTCGCTAAAGAAAACCGATGGGGTAATTTCTGGTCAGTAGGCGTAGCCTGGATTATATCTAAAGAAAATTTCATGACCAATTATGCATCATGGCTCGACATGTTGAAACTGAAATTCTCTGTGGGACAGCAAGGTAACGATAATATTGGCAGCTATGCTTATACCGACTTATATTCCTTATCAAAAGCCAATGAGACTACAATGTCGCCCGTATTCTACCGCATGGGTAATCCTGATATTACTTGGGAGACAACTACCAATATCAATGTTGGTATTGAGTTCAGTCTCTGGAAAGGTCGCTTAGCAGGTAACTTAGATGTTTATACTAAGAAAACCAGTGATCTATTATTCTGGTTATCCGTTCCCGAATCAGCAGGTTCACGTGGCTACTATGGCAATGTAGGTGACATCCGCAATACAGGTATTGAACTGGCATTGACCGGTGCTATTATTCGCACCAGAAATATTGATTGGAGTGTGTCAGCCAACATTTCCCATAATAAAACGAAGATTCTTAAATTGCCTGAATCAAAGATTGCAGAAGCAGGTGGTTTCATTGAGTCAAACACTCCAAGGACTTATCAGAATTGGTTTGAAGAAGGCGGTTCTTTATACAATGCTTTCCTGCCTAGATATGCAGGCGTAAACGAGAAAGGTGAAGCTACTTACTGGATTGATGATACTCTGGAAGGTGCAACCAACCGCCCGGGCAAAGAACTTTCACGTACCACAACCAGTATCAACGAGGCTTCCAAATATGCATTAGGTTCTACGCTGCCTAAGGCTTTCGGTGGTTTTAGCACTACCTTACGTGTCGGTGATTTCGATGCTTCAGTTTCTTTTGACTATCAGATAGGAGGCAAGGTGATGGATATTCAATACCAGCGACTGATGACTCCCAGTACTACTGCATCAGATGCCGGTTACAATATCCACAAGGATTATGCTAAGTCGTGGACTCCGAATAATACCACCAGTAATATTCCTCGTTGGCAGTATGGTGACCAATATACTACAGGTATGTCTGACCGCTTTCTGACTAGTGCTAGCTATTTGAATTTCCAATCATTTACCGTAGGCTATACGTTGCCTAAAAATTTGATTAAGAATATTGCTAAGATACGTGTTTATGTAGCAGGAGAGAACCTTTGTTTTTGGTCAGCCCGTAAAGGATTAGATCCTCGCTATTCTTATGATGGAAATGAATCCGTTAGTGTTTACTCTCCTGTACGTAATATCTCAGGTGGAGTACAATTCACATTCTAACTTAAAAAGAAAATATGATGAGAAAAATATTATTTTCATTAATGACGGTTGCCTTCGTGTTGGTTACGGCAACCAGTTGTATCCAAGAGTTCGAACCACAAAACTCTACTGTGACCGCCGACCAGGCAGCTAATGCACCGGGTTCGTATAGTAACTTTGTAAATGCAATCACATCTTCCTTAGTAGGCACATTTGCTTATGGCAATGACTCTGGCACTCAATATGATTATGGCTATCCAGCCTTCTACTTGTTCCGCGATTTAATGGGACAGGATATGGTAACTGTTTATTCAAACTGGTATAGTAACTGGTATGAGTGCGGTGTAGGTCTGGGGCCTCAATATGCTGCATGCCAGATTCCGTGGACTTATTATTACGGTTGGATTAAGAATTGTAATACAGTTCTTTCTCTGGCTGGCGAAACACCCAATGCTGATAAAATAGCTGGTGCGGGTATCGCCTATGCCATGCGTGCGATGTTCTACATGGATTTGGCTCGTATGTTTGCTCCTAAGACATATGGCCTTGATAAAGAAGCAGAAACAGTTCCTATTGTAACTGAATCTACTACTCTTAGTGAGTTGGCTTACAACCCCCGTGCTACGAATGAAAAAATGTGGGCGTTTATTATTTCCGACCTTGACAAAGCAGAAGAATATTTGGCTAATTATAAACGTGAGAATGTTTATACTCCGGACGTGTCTGTGGTTTATGGATTGAAAGCTCGTGCTTATCTGGTAATGGAAGACTGGGCAAATGCTGAAAAGTATGCAAAACTGGCCCAGAATGGTTATACGATGATGAATGAAGGCCAATATACTGACCGTGAAACTGGCTTCAATACTCCTAATTCATCTTGGATGATGGGGCTTACTTATAAGAAAGATGATCCAAACATATTGGAGAATGATGGTGACTCTTCCTGGGGATCTACCATGTGCCTTGAGATTAATCCGGTCACTTCAGGTTGTGGCTATGCCGCAAATTATGGACAACAGATTGTGATGGATCGCCATTTGTATGAAACAATGCCGAAAACTGATTTTCGCAGAAAGTGTTTCGTTGATTTTGCGTTGGATGAAGTGAGTGAGGCAGAAGCATTGAAAGGATTAGAAGTTTACACTGATCATCCGGACTGGATATACAATGCTGGTCAAGTGAATTATAAAGCAGTGGGGGGACTTCCATTGAAGTTCCGCACAATAGGAGGAGAGGAAGGACGTAATAACCAGTATATAGGTTTTGTAGTAGCCGTTCCTATGATGCGTGTTGAAGAAATGTATCTGATTGAGGCTGAAGCTGCAGGTATGCAGAATGAGGCTAACGGTATTGCTTTACTGACTACATTTGCTAAATCTCGCGATGCGTCTTATGAATATGGCAAGCATAATGAAGCGTATGGAAATTCAGCTACTTCCACTTTCCAAAACGAAGTTTGGTGGCAACGCCGTGTTGAGTTTTGGGGAGAAGGACTTGCTACTTTTGATATCAAACGTCTCAATAAGGGCATTATACGTAGCTATGAGAAAACTAATCACTTGGAATCCAGACGTTGGAACACCACTACCCCTCCCGATTGGATGAACTGGTGTATCGTTCAAACAGAAACTAACAATAATTATTCTTGTACAAACAATCCTACCCCTATTCAGCCGTCCTCAGACTCTGAAGAGTACAAATGGTAATAGGATTATTATATATAAAATATGAAGAATATGAAAAAATATATTTATAATTTATTCATGGTGCTTCTCGCTACTGCAGCCATGATTTCATGTACAGATGATGAAGGAACGGAACCTGGGAATGATACTAATCCGAATATCGTTCTTTATCAGTACAAAGCAAGTAGGCCAAATAATCCCGACAATGACATAGTACTCAGATTTGCTGCCAACAGCAAGACGACCGAAGCATACTATTTGGTTGAAAAAACGGCAGATAAAGACGCTCATATAAATTCTATGGGTAAAGATGCCTATATGGACTACGTCGTTTCAAACGGTATTAAAGTCAACGACATTTCCGGTGCATCAAACGCAGATGTTATAGTGACAGACTTATATGGTGAGTACACTATCACTGCAGTAGCTGTAGGTAAAGATAGTAAAGCATCTGCAGAGACTACTTTTTCGGGTCTTTCCTGGACTGACGTGGTTACTGGTACATACTACTTCTTCAATGCAGAGAAACTTGGTATATCGCCTTCTAGTCCTACTGTTTTACAAGTTTGTACTACTGACGCTAATCTGTATCGTTTCAAAGATGTGTTTGGCGCCGGTTATCACTTAAAGATTAATCTGATAGACTATAAGGGCAGTGATGAAGGAGGGGAATATCAATTCTTTAGGGTTCCTGTAACAGATACACCATATGTTTATGGCAACTATGGCACTGTAAATGTCCGTGATATAGGTTACTTCCAGAATAATGATGCTTTTGTGACTGAAGGTGGCTACGAAAGTGGTATGTATTCAAATTACAATTGCTTCATTTACGTACAGTATTATGTGTCAGCAGGTAACCTTGGTTATGATTATGATGAATTTATTGCAGATTGATCAACATATGCGATAGCAAGAGAATCCCAGCTATTAATTTAGTTGAGTGTTTTTAAATAAAGTGTTTTTAAAGGACCGTTCACTGGGAAGTGAGCGGTTCTTTCTATTGTAGTCAGATATTGTTCTATTTGTCGTTTCTTTCATTGTGTCGCCAGTAAAAACAGAGCTTTTTATGCTAACATTTATTCCCGAACTCTATTTTACACAAAAAAACACAACAAGAGTCTTTCATTCATCTAGTTCCACAGTTCATTAACGAGAACTTAGTAATTACATTTATTATTCTATACATTCTTTGATCTACCAGGACTCGCAGTATTTTATTTATACAGCAATATTACTTACTGCAAAACTGTATAGTACTAATTACTAATGTTTTGATAGATAAATATAGGATATATATGGTAGACACATATGTATATTGCTATTTGCCAAGCATCTTATTATAAGGATATTATCGAATATTTATTATTTTAGAAAGAGTTCCATGTATATTTTTATTTCTTTGATTACAAGCTTTTTAGATTGCGCATAGTTCTGCGAAAACATTGCAAATCTCTTACATTGGTATGAAGACACAAGAAGTCGCAATCAAACCTAATGTGAAGATTTTCATGAAATCAGACGCTGAAATGTTAGAGGAAGTAATGGTGGTAGCGTATGGTACAACAAAGAAAGAATCCTTTACAGGGTCTGCCGAAGTTATTAAATCAGAGAAACTTAAAGAAAGACCCATTGCAAATGTTACTAAAGCATTAGATGGTATGGTTGCCGGAGTACAGACAACTTCAGGTTCGGGCCAACCAGGTTCAGGCTCTTCTGTTGTGGTGCGCGGTTATGGTTCTATCAACTCTTCACAGTCACCATTATATGTAGTAGATGGCGTTCCTTATGATGGAAATGTTTCTGCAATTAACCCTAATGACATTGAGACAATGACAGTTTTGAAAGATGCTTCAGCCGGTGCTCTGTATGGTTCCAGGGGTGCTAATGGTGTAATTATGATTACGACTAAAAAAGGAAATTCCGGTAAAGTAAAGGTGAATTTGAAAGCAAATTGGGGCGTTTCGTCACGTGCTATTCCACGTTATGAGACAATGGATGAAGCCGGATATTTGGAAACAATTTTTCAATCGTATAAAAATAATCAGATTATCAACAATGGGCTTTCTCCCGAACTGGCAGGTGCTGCTGCCTTAGAAGCGATGAAAAGCGGAGCTACCGCTATGCTGGGACAAAATGAACAGTATAACCCTTTCAATTATAGTATTACCGAATTAATAGATCCCACTACAGGAAAAGTTCGCAGTGATGCAAAATTGAAATATAGCGAAGATTGGTTGGACGAAGCATTGAAATCAAATCCTTTACGCCAAGAATATGTTGCTTCATTTAGTGGTGGAAGTGATAAGACTAAATATATGTTTTCTTTAGGTTATCTTGATGAAGAGGGATTACTGAAAACCACTAAATTTTCCCGCTACAACGGACGTTTGAATATAGACTCTGAAGTAACCAATTGGTTAAAAGCAGGAATGAGCGCTAACTACTCTCGTAATGAGAGTAATACAGCCGTTGAAAATTCCTCCGGTTCATCTAATGTTTGGTATTCAGCACAATTGATGGCTCCTATCTTTCCTGTGTATGAAAAAGATGCAAGTGGCGCTACTGTTTATGACAATTTAGGTGATCCTGTGTTTGATTACGGAAAAAACAGACCGGCAGGAGCAAGCTCCGAATGGAATACAATTGCTACTTTGTATGATGATAAGTATTCTACCCTAAGTGATAACTTGAGTGGACGTGTCTATGCAGAATTGGGTGATTTGAAAAATACATTCCTGGAAGGATTGAAATTCTCAATAAACTATGGTTTCGACTTGATTAATGCGGCGGGTTCAACTTATTATAACCCTTATAATGGTAACTCTGTTTCAGTGAAAGGTACTATACAAAAGGCTACTGCACGTACTTTTAGCTATACCTTTAATCAATTATTGACCTATGACAGAAAGTTTGGCAATCACCATTTTGAAGCTTTGGTAGGACATGAATTTTATAAATACAGATATGATTACTTGTCGGCTACTAAGACGGGGTTCCCATTTGGGGGGCTTTATGAACTGGATGCGGCAACCACTATAACAGGTGCATCTTCTTACCAAAACAATTATGCGGTTCAGTCTGTATTATCACGCTTGAATTATGATTTTGCTGATAAGTATTACCTCTCTGCAAGTTTCCGTACAGACGGTTCATCCCGTTTCTACAAAGACAATCGCTGGGGTAAGTTCTGGTCTGTTGGTGGTAACTGGCGTATTTCCCACGAAGATTTTATGAGCGATTTAACATGGATCAACAATCTTTCTCTTAAAGCCAGCTACGGTGTACAAGGAAATGATGCTATATTGAATGGTACAAAACAGAACTTTTACGCTTGGCAGTCATTTTATGATCTGGGGTATGCAAACTCATCAATGAGTGGTGCTGCTGTTACTTCGCTAGAAAATAAAAATCTGAAATGGGAGAAAAATGCCAATCTGAACATTGGTATTGAAGCTAAAGTATTTGATCGCATTTCGGCCACTATTGAGTGGTATCAACGCAAGACTACGGATATGCTGATGTCTTTCCCGATGGCAACTTCACTTGGATTCGATGGTTATAACAAGAACGTAGGTAGTATGCGTAATACGGGTGTTGATGTTACCTTAGGCGTTGATATCTTTAAAGATACTCCTTTTACATGGAACTTGTCACTTATCGGTTCTACTATTAAGAATAAGGTATTACAACTTGCAGACAAACCGGAAATCATTTCCGGATCTTATATCATTCGTGAAGGTGAAACTTTGTATTCATTCTATACAGCAACAGCCGCAGGTGTTGATCCGGCAACTGGAGAGCAGTTATACTGGGCATGGGATACAGATGAAAATGGAGTAAAAGGAGAAAAATATATCACGAATGATATGGCTAAAGCAACTGCTTGTAAGGAAATCCAGGGTAGTCGCATTCCTGACTTGTATGGTTCTATCGGAAATACCTTTAAATATAAAGGATTTGATTTAAGTATACTCTGTACTTACTCTATTGGTGGTAAGGTGCTGGATGGCATTTACAACACATTATTGTATGGCAACTATGTAGGTCAGGCTAAGAGTAAAATGCTGGAACGTGCCTGGAAGAATCCGGGTGATATTACAGATATCCCGCGCATTGAAATCGGAAAGAGCTACATTACGACTAATGACAATCTGATTAACGCCTCGTATTTTGCGATTAAAAACATTGCTTTAGGATACACCTTACCTTCAAAACTGATGAAATCTGTAGGATTTGAATCTGTTCGTCTGACTGCGACAGCCGACAACGTAGTGTTGTTTAACCATCTCAAGGGTATGGATCCTCAGTATAATTTCACTGGTGGTACTGACTTTGGTTATGTTCCTGTAAGAACAGTTTCATTCGGTATTGATATCACATTCTAAACCTGATTAAATAGTATAAAAGATGAAAAAAATAATATATATATTTTCTTTAATTGGCCTTCTCTCATTCGGTTCATGTACTGATGAGTTGAATACAGAGCCGACTGATAAAGTATCCGGTTCTACGATATTTGCCGATGCAAGTAGCGCGGAAACCGCTATAAATGGGGTTTATCGTATGCTGTATGTGGCAGGGTGGAGTTCCAATTGGGGTTCGGAAAACTGCGGACAGACTGCTATCAATATGCTGGCAGATCTGATGGCTGATGACCATTTGATGAAAGAACAAGGACAAGGATGGTTCTACGAGGATTATCGTTTGAATGTTCATGGAGATTACTCCAACAAAGCAGGACGTCCCTATTCTATTTGGAACTTCTACTATACCATCATCAGCAATGTGAACTATATCATTGCTTCGGAAAACACAATGGGAGGTGATCCAGAGCTTAAAAACAGCGTAGTTGGACAGGCGTATGCCATGCGTGCTTACGCTTACTATTATCTGATACAATTGTACCAGCAAACATACAAAGGGCATGAAAATGCACCGGGTGTACCTTTATATTCTGCTCCGACAGTGGCTGGTTCCGAAGGAAGTCCGAGAGGTACGGTCCAGGCTGTTTACACGCAAATAAATACCGATATAGATAAGGCTATTGATTTATTAGGAAGCATTAGTGCAAAAGAGCAGACACATGTGTCTCATGTGGATTACTATGTAGCAAATGGTATCAAGGCACGTATTTGCCTTGTGCAACATGATTATGCTGGTGCAGCTTCGGCAGCAGCTGAAGCTTTGAAGAAACCTTCATTGAAGGTGGCGACTATAGCTGAATTGGGAGGAAATAATAGCGTAAAAACTGCCGATGTTTTATGGGGCATGGAAATTATTGCAGACCAGACCAGTGGTTTTGCAGGTTTCTTCTCACATATGGATGCAGATGCTCCAGGCATGTACGCTTCTAAAGCACGTCGATGCATTAGTACAGGTTTATATAAACTTATTTCGGATACGGATGAACGTAAAACAGCTTGGTTCCGTGGAGAAATCCCCAGTGATGAAGAAAAAAACGCTTCTTCCTATACCAGCTACTGTCAGATTAAATTCAAAATGGCTGATTATACTACCCGCACCGGTGATTACTTGCTTATGAGAGCTGAAGAGATGATATTAATCAAAGCAGAAGCGGAATGTCATCAAAAACAGTATGAGACCGCCCGCACTACAATTAAGGCCTTAGGTAGTATGAGAGATAGTAAGTTTGATGAACGTTTGGCAGCCCGTACAGATGATAACACTTACAACTCAGACACTAATGCTCCACTATCAACATTGATGGATGAGATTCTATTCCAACGTCGCGTTGAACTCTGGGGTGAAGCCGGCCGTATTTTTGATATGCAACGTTTAGGCTTGGTACAACCGCAATTATGAAGGTTCTAATCATACGGAAAAAGTAACGACGAAAAATACAAATGCTGCTTCTCCGTTGTTTATCCTTCCTTTACCACAATCTGAAATAGATGGTAATGAGAATATTACCTCTGCTGACCAGAATCCTATAGTTCAGTAATTTAGAAATCTATTATAATGAAGGAAAATATGAAACTATATACAATAAAAGCATGTGCTGCCATATTGCTTTGCTTGGTAGCTTTTACCTCCTGTGATACAGATGCGGAAGGTTCAAAATATGGCATTAGTGGGATTGAAGCTGCTTTTGCGTCCACTCAGATGAATGTGGAAGTTGCTGCTGAAGATAACGGTATCATCAAAGTCCCTGTATACCGTGGAAATACAAGTGTAGAGGCTTCTGTTAGCATTAGCATGGACAAAGCTACAATTGAAAAAGGGACTTTCACCTTAAACAATTCCAATGTGGCATTTGCCAAAGGTGAAGCTATAGGTTATGCGGAATTGAACTTTGGCTCGGTAGATAAATTGAGTGCCACTGGCAAATATGAAATTATATTAGCCATAAATGATAAGAGTACATTATCACCTGCTCAAAGTGGCGAAATAACCGTTACTGCTCAGAGAAGACTTACATGGGAAGATTATGGAACTGGAGTATATTCTTCCGAACTATTTGGTCAAGCATGGGAACAACCGATATTAAAGGCAAAAGAAGGTAATATCTACAAATTGCCAGATTGTATCACAGAAGGTTATCCTTTTGTTTTCACATTGAGTGATGACGGACAGTCTCTGGTTAACTGGGATAAACAAGCTACTGGATATAAAGATGCTACTTATGGAATGGTGTATTTCAGTCCTACAGGTATGCAACGTCAGGGTAATGTACTGCTATTTGCGATGCGTGGCCTGGTAGATGCTGGTACTTTGTTTAGTGGTTTCACAGAAACATTGGAATTACCTGAATAAATTAAAGGATAAATCAATAGTAGAGATTCGCATATAGAAATATAGCTGGTAAGAGGGTGCCTTTTTTGCGGGCGCCCTCTTTGTCTTTTATAAAAGAAAACTACTCTTTGTAGAATATATCTATATCTCAACATTCCGCAGTATTTTCTCTATGTTGCACACGAGATAGAAAGGTCGGTTGAGAAGCTTGAACAGTTGTAATTAAAACTTTCACCGCATTTATGAAGTTTGCATATTATAACCTTGTGTAAATATTATTGACTACTATAATCTAAATTAGACCTCTCTTGCACAAAGGAATACGCCCTATACTAAAGACGTAACCATTTCCATGCCGGCAGAATATGTATTACTTTATCTCCGTACTTCACCTCTTCTTCATGGGTATTTGTGGCTATTGTTCCTTCCAAAAGCTGGTATGTATCCATAGCATCCTGAATGCCGCGGATTTCCCTCTCACGTGTATCGGAACTATCCAATAAGTAATAAGCCTGAATTGCCTGCACGACACAAAAAACATCACGAATTACAAAATCACACTCGGCATTCCCTGAATTATGATAAAAAATTTCTCCACCTCGGCGACGTAATTCTATGTAAACCATATTTTCCAACAAGCGCCTTATAGTACAAATATAGTGCTTTCTATTGCAAATAGGACAAATGATCATCTTGTGACTTTGAGAGAAGCTATGCAACACATTGCCTAGAGGGAAATGTCGGTTAAGTTCCTGTTTTCATAGTGAGTTATATAAATGTATCTGACAATTATAGTGTGGCTCTGACAATTTTGTTCTATTTTCCTTTTTCATTTTTCTCATTAGGGCTATTCAATGAGCATAGAGAAGCATTTATATTGGACAGCTGTAGAGCAATAATAAGTATAGGAATAATATTCTATTTATCGCTTTTACCTATACTATCACCAAAAACTTGCGCACATAGATATATTAACGTTATATTTAGCTATACAAACTGTTCCAGAAGTAAATGTTCCGAACAGAAACATGCATCCATTATTAATATAGCAAGTTTGTGGAGTTTCAGTTGAAAAAATTATCATTAATTACATTTCTCAGTTGAATTAAACGCATAGTACTTGCTTTGTAGCTCACTAATGCCATTCATGTACAAGCAATATACTGATAATGAAATATTTGAATAACTAATACAGTATATTTATAGTAGGTATAAATGTGTTTTTTACTTTTTAGTTACTTATATATCAATATGTTATAAATTATTAATACTAAAATTGAAGTTCCAACACAACATTCAAGTTGTTGATTATTAGGCATATAACATTGACTAAGTTCTGCGAATACATTGCAAATTTCATATATTGGTATGCAAACGCAAGAAGTTGGTATCAAGTCTCATGTAAAGGTTACCATGAGGTCTGATGCTGAGATGCTTGAAGAGGTAATGGTGGTAGCTTTCGGTACGGCAAAGAAGTCGGCCTTTACTGGCTCGGCAAAAGTCATTGGAGCTGAAAAGCTTGAGCAATCGCAGGTTACGAGTGTCACTGATGCTTTGGCAGGTGCTGTGCCGGGTGTGACGCTGACCTCGAATGATGGCGCTCCGGGTGCATCTGCATCCATCAGAATTCGCGGTTTCACTTCACTCAATGCCAAAAATGACCCTTTGATCATTGTTGACGGTGCACCTTACAGTGGCGATCTTGGCAACATCAATCCTAATGATGTTGAGTCAATGACTGTATTGAAAGACGCTGCCTCGAATGCACTTTACGGTGCGCGTGGTGCCAACGGTGTGGTTATCATTACCACCAAAAGAGCCAATACGAATGGCGAAGCCAAAGTGACTTTCGATGCCAAGTGGGGTGCCAATACACGCGCATTGAAGAAGTATGATGTGATTACTGATCCTGGAATGTACTACGAGATGCACTATGGTGCAATGAAGAACTACTATATGAACCAGATGGGCATGAGCGGCCAAGCTGCATGGACTGAGGCAAACAACAATCTGTTTGGCTCCAACGGCGGTTTAGGCTACAATGTCTATACTATTCCTGAAGGACAATACCTCATTGGCCAGAATGGCAAGCTCAATCCCGACGCCACATTGGGTAGGGTGGTGAAGTACAAAGGACGTGATTACCTGCTTACTCCCGATGATTGGGATAAGGTTGGTTCACGTACTGGTTTGCGTCAGGAGTACTTCCACCGGCAACAATCACATCATATTCTTTCACCTCAGCCACCGCTTTGGTTTCATCAATTCCATATTGTTCTTCCAATTTTGCAAGCAGCTCGCCGAATTCGCCACGGCCTACATGGAGCAATTTGCCGTCAGCAAACACGGAAGGCACTCCCTGTATCTTCAATGCATCTACTTCGTCCTGGTAGAGCGCACCATCCACCATTTCATGCGTAATGGAAGAATTGAGTGTTGTCATCGCATTCAAAGCCTGTACAACATCAGGGCAGTTCGTACAAGTCAATGAAACGTAAGTAATCAAATGTATTG
>ERZ791724.1277-NODE-1277-length-14701-cov-2.556807_pt1 | contig 14701 bp, 7 predicted proteins | sample MGYA00510044_ERZ791724 | MGnify/ENA primary metagenome ERZ791724 (study PRJEB30046, sample SAMN00715140) | human gut metagenome | study: EMG produced TPA metagenomics assembly of the A metagenome-wide association study of gut microbiota in type 2... | reverse complement strand
TGTAACATATAAGTGATGAGTTTTCTCTCTTCGTCCGGCAGTTCCATTTTTTCTAACTGCATCAACCGCTTTTTGTCATTTTCTGTCAATGGCTTCGCATAATCCTCATACTTTTTCAATGTTTCAATGTCCATTTGAAACATTTGAAATGGGATCCCTGTTTTTCTTTTCAAGTGTTCTAAAATATAAAATCCACCTGCATCCAGATCTCCAAAATGATAATACTGTGCATCCGGCAATTTCTGATAAATCTGCATCAGCAGATTTCGTCTGCTGCGATCATGATAACCGCCAAGATAGATCACCAGACTGTGTTCCTGTTTAAAACGGTAAAAAGAAGTCAGATTTTCAATTGTGAATACTTTATCAATCGTCTGATCCGGACAGATATCCGGTACATCCTCCTCACTCCCCACCGCAACAGCGATTCCTTCCGGGAAAGCACTGATATCTGCAGCCTGCTTCCCGGCGCTGTAAATCTGTACGTTTCCCTTCATATACACATAGCCCGGCGTTTTATAAATCTGATACTCCGCAAGAATTTCTTCATTTTCAAATCCTGTCAGTTCTTCATTTTCCTCCCGGAATATTTTACAGATTTTTGGGATCAGTGTCTCGAATACTTTGCTGTCATGAAAATGTTCTATGGAAAATTCCCTGATATAACATTCTTTCCTATTCTGCTCTACTTTATCTAAGGTGTCGATCAGTTGTTCTGTTTTCCTGTGATCCATGATATCGAGATATTCTTTTACTGACTGTTCGCTTTCCAGCCGCATTATCATGTGGGACAAAAAGCTTCTTGTTATCTCACCCTGCGTTTTCTGATAAAACTGCTCCAAAATCTGTTTTGTACGTGCCTCGGCTTCCCTCTTCGGCTTCCTGCCAAGCTTCTCATATGCCTCTTCCACATGATCCTCACAGAGTACAAGCTTCTCGATAATATATCCGGGCTTCTGGTTTTTCCATGCGATCGCGACCAGTCCCTCACGCTCCATCTGTTCTGCGGCTGCGTGAATGGTTTCTATCTCAAGCGAGCTCTCATCGAAATACTTTGGCATCGTCTTCTTATTGAACGGAAATGCAATATGGATCGCTCTCTGGTTTTCTCCTCTGGAAAGCTTACTGTTTTCGTATTTATCCAGAAGATAATTCAATATCTTATTTTCGACCGGATGCATAACGATACTCCTCCACGAAGCTTACTTTATCGTCTGTCAGTACTAATAATGTCTCCTGCATTTTCGGACCGATATACTGGATTTTATCCGGCGGCGCTGCGATTACGATCTGAAGCGGCAGTCTGTTCATAAACTCAAGAACAGCCCCGATCCTCTCATCATCCATATTGTTAAATGCCTCATCAAACATCACCAGCCCGATCGCCTCTCCACCGATATTATTATTGTATAACTGGACAAATGATGCGGCTACCGTCACATAGAACGGGGTCTGTGTCTCGCCTCCGCTCTTTTCTTCACAAACCTTAGAGTAAAGAGAATAGCTGCCATCCTCATGTGTGATCTTAATATCATAATCCATATAGGTGCGGTAATCCGTAAATTCATCTAATGCCTTGATCCCATTGTCCTGATCCAGTGCGAGCTTTGAAAATAGTTCATCAATGACTTCCTTATGATTCTCATGAAACAGACCGCTGAAAATGGACTCTCCCTGCACTACATTAAAATCATCCATGATCATATCATAATATTTTCCATAGCTTTTGCTCGGCAAATATAAAAATTCATATCTTTCATTGCTGAAGGTGATATCTTTCAATGCCTTATTGAGTTCTTTAAACTCTCCCTGTGCCTGCTTCATATTTTCCTGAAGCTTGGATAAAAACTGTTCCCGGAATTCTTCCTCTGCCGATAATTTTGCTTTTCTTACTTTTTCTTCATAATTCAGAAGTTCGGAGTTCACCAGTCTCTCCTGGACTGCCGCATACTCCGGATATGCTTCTAACGTAGCTGCTGCACCAAAATCAAATGCCGTTTTGTAATCGTACATCGCACTTGTCATTTTCTTATCCGCATTCTCTTTTGTTGTATTATTCGCCTTACGTCTCCGGTCAAAATTCTGCCGGAACTGCTCTAATGTCTTATCACCGGTCTGTTTTTCGTATTCTTTCTTCCAGAGCACGATCTCGTTTTCTGCTTTCTGGGCAATGTCTGTGATCAGTTCATTCTTGTGTATGCACTCATCCTCGCACTCCACAAGCCTGTCTTTTGCATTGCTTATTTTCAGTTCGCAGGCTCCGCTTTCCCTGTCACTTTTGGAAATGTGGCTTTTCAGTTCCTCACACTCTTTCCGCATTTCATCCGCACGGATCTGCTTTTCGATCATGGTCGTATTCTGCTGCAGATTACGGATCTCCGTCTCACATTTTTCAATCTCAAGTCCTGTCCTTTTCAGTTCTGATACAATTGTAATCCTATACTTCACATCTGTATCATCATCCCACTCGAGCCATTGCAGCGTCACTTCCATATGTGTCATACGGTCTTTGCATTCTATTTTCTGCCGGTTTAAATCCTCCTTTTTCTGCAGTGCCTGCTCATACTGGACTTTGAATGCATTCTTGCCGATAAATGGAGTTGTATAGATTTCCGGTCTGATCGCAGATGCGACATGATTCTGATAGCGCATGCAATTTGGTGTGATAGAAACCGGATACTGTTTTAATTCATCCACTCTCTTACACATATGTACCTTACCAAGAACCATATTCACATACCGCTTCGCATAAATACTCTTCGACTCCACAACTGTTGCCAGACTTCCTGCCGGAGCAATATCATATTCCTCGAGTTTGCCGGAATTGATCAGTCCCACACCGTATGCTTTCTTTTCTCTTCTCAGTTTTTCGTAAATACCAAGGGCAATGTCAAAATGTTCCGGCTCTACCAACACATAAAATCGCTGTGTATTCAGATAGCCCTCCACTGCATTTCTCCATGTCTCATCCGTGATTTCTAACATTTCACACAAAATCCTCGGCTTTGCCGTCCTTCCGATCTTGAGCAATTCCTGCTCCACACGCGACATCAGAAGCTGGACTGCCGAGGGATAGGAAAACCGGTGCTGTTTCAGATTACTGATCCGCTGCTCTGTCTCCTGCAGGTCTGCTGCGATCTCATTCAGCCGGCTTTGGATCTCTAAATTTTTCCTCTGCAGTTTTGTACTCATATGCTTCTTGTAAGCGATCGCCCGGTCAATCAGTTCCTGTGCACTAACAACGTCCTCCGTATCCTTCAGCCGGTGTAGCAGCTCATCATACTGCTTCATGCATTCATCCACATCCGGTATTTCAAGCAGTCTTTTTACTTTCTGTCCTGCTTTTTTTCCGCTCTCTAACAGTCTTTTCTTTTCCTGATATTGTATTTCTTCTTTTTCCTGTAATTCTTTCAGATATTTTTTCTGCTTTTCCAACGTCTGGAAATCTGAGTTGGCGTTCAGTTCCGCTAAAAGCAGTGTGCGGACTTCCTCCTTATTCTCCAGTTCCTTTTTCATGCTGCTGCACTTTGCATTCAGCTGTTCCAGACGGTAACTTTCGCGCCTGATCTCATCCTGCAGAACGCCGATCTGTTCTTTGGTCAGATCCAGATCCGACTGTGCCATAAAATATTCATACATCCGGTCAGATTGTATACAATCCACCACTGCTTTGTGGTGGCATTCGATCTCTGACAGTTTTTCAATTCTGTTTTTCACACCCTCCAGCGTTTTTTCCAGCTCCTGATAGCTTCTTACATTTTCGCGCAGATTGTCAATATTGACTTCTTTTTCATCCAGCACATAGGAATAGACAAAGTCCTTGATATCATCAATCGGTTTAAACGCCAGCGCCTTTGGGATCAGCTGAAAGAACTTATCCTCGATTCTTCCAAAACGCTGTTTGATCATTTTTTTGCCTTCTGCGTTCGTCTTTGCAAATAATTTGATGTTTTTATTGTTAAACGACCTAAATTCTGTGATGGTCCGTGGTCTGTTTCCGATCTTAAACATCTCATCCTCTAACATCACATTGTCCATGAGATAACGCACGACTGTCTCCTGCCCTTCAGTTGCCGAATCGATCACTGCTCCGATGACAAAATACTTTTCCTTGCTCTCCTCATAAAATTCCAATGCGACATGCGCACTGATCTCTCCGGTTCTCTCATAAGGATGATTTTCACGTCCGGTCTTACACCGGATATAACCGGTCAGCTTTCTCTTGCCGTTCTCATGGGCAGCCTTATTAAAATGATTTGTGGAGCAGGTCACAACAAATTGGATCGCATCTAAAAGTGTGGATTTTCCGGCTCCATTTTCGCCGGAAATCAGAGTTGAGTCCCCAAAATCTATCGTGACATCCGAGAAACGATGCCAATTAATCAGCTTCAGTCTGGTCAGTTTCTTCATCTTTTAATTTTCCTTTCCTATAACTGTCCACTTTGTCGTATACACTCTTGATATCCTCTACCCTCACTGCCATCAGGATGGAATTATAGATCAAAACTCTGGACTCCTCATTTTTCAGATCCGAATCCAGCAGCTCAATCAGCTGATATCTCCGGAACAGACGGAGTGCATTTCCCATCGTCGTCTTATCGATCATTTTGTCACGGATCTTCAGGCTTAAAAACTTGTCCTGAATATCGCCCAGATTCACGATGACTTCATCGCTCACAGACAATTCTCTTTTCTTCTCGTCAAACAGAATACGCAATATGAGTAAAATAACGGACTCATATAATTTTAAATTCTGCCGGTTTGTATTCAGGGCGTTGGTAAGCTGCACAACGCCATATTCCTCATTCATTTCTAATCTGTAGCCGAGTACTCCAAGTAATTCTTCAAACTTTTCTTTGTACTTTTGTATAAAATAGAAGTCACTTCTTGTTGCCTGATTCTGTCTGCATATAAAACATACATTAATCAGTTTATTACATATTCTGCGGAATTCATCCTGATCCTTCTGCAGCATGCCATTTAATAAATCCATTCTGCTCTCCCTCTGCTATGCGCTGTCAGCGTTTTATGATCGCAAAATCCGGGAAATCAAACTCTCCACTGATTTTATTCGCACCTTCTGCCTTTTCAATCCGATATCGCATCTTTTTTCTGGAGCCATACAGTCTGACATAGATCAGCCTGATAAAATCATCCATTGTTTCCATCGGAAGCTCAGACGCATAGATTTTTGCCCTGTCTCCTAATTGTTCTTCTACAAACCGCTCTATCCGTTCCGGGCTTAAAATACGCTGCATCTTTTCGGTCATCTTCCGCAGTTTTTCCTGCCTGAATTCCACATCCGGCATGGTCTCTATCAGTTCCTGCGGATGAAACTCTTTCTTTCCCTCAATTGGGCTGTAAAACGATTTTTCATCAATAAAACTGCTTCCAAACAACCGTACCAGATTCTCCAGATACTCAATCTCATAGATTCCATTCAGATCCAGCTGGCTCTGTTCCATCTGCTCTCCAATATATAAGAGAATCTCTTTCATCTGTCCTCTGACATCTTCCGTCCCTGCCAGCAAAAACTTTGCACGGTTTACTGCTGCTCTCTGGTATTGTGTGTTTTTCCGGTTGATCTCTGCCAGAATATCATCCATATTCCGGAACGCTTCCACAATCTCATGCAATGTCTGATATACCAGTTCTTCTGCCTGCCCGACCGGTATCTCCCGGATCGCTGCCAACTCTTCCGACGTCTTTGTGATATAACGTGAGCTATGTCCATGTGCTTCCAGCCGCTCTATGATCTCCGGCCGGAACTTCGAGACATTGTCTGATGTTAGCAGGCGGTGATACGCTTTATCTACAATATTCGTAATATAATCGTTAAACAGTGCATTCATAATCTCCGCTACGGTCTTATGCTTTGTCAGTTCATCAATGTAATGTTTGATATTTGAATTGAGATTCTTTAATCCTGTGATCAGCATATCCGTATTATCCCGGATCTGCTGTAACACAACCGCCGGATGATCCGTATTGGTCCGCACAAGGCTGTAAATGGTATAAATATAGCCCTGATATTCCACCTTTCGTCCGTCTGAAATCTCAAGAAGCGTTTTCATGACTTTTACGGCATAATCATAAAAATTGACTCTCTGCACATAACTCTTATCTGTCTCAACCTCAAGCCAGCCGTACTTCTCCAATAAGCGCAGCATCTCATTTGCCTTTTTTCTGGAATCCATGCCATTTATGTCATCTTCCTCAAATTCCGCTGCCTGATTCTGTTCAAAATAAAACTGTAATTCATCCACAAGGATTTCTCTCTCGATCCCAAAGGAAAGCTGTGCACTCATTGCCTGAAACAACCGGCACAGACAGTCCCAATATACAAGTCTGTTCGGCGATGCCAGCGGTGTGAAAAATTCTTTTGGAATAATACCAAATAATGGATTGGTCTGCTGTGCCTGTGCGTCATCCATATCTGAAACTCCTGTCCTTCCCTCTATTATGCCATGGTGATCCGCTCAATTTTGCAGGAATGTTTTTTATAATCGTCCTTCTTTAACTCTTTGCTCTCATAATTGATCCCAACAAGTATCACTTCGCCCCTGTAATCCTTCAGGCTTTCGACATACTGTTTTCTTTTGATCTGTGTGATCGCTGCTTCCGCTGTCTGATTCCATTTCAGCTCTACAACGATTGCCGGTGTCTGTGTCGTTTTTCTTGGAACAAACACCATATCTGCAAATCCTTTTCCTCCGGCAAGTTCCCGGTATACTACATAATTCTTCTTCGCTGAATAATACGCAAGTGCGATCACACATGCCAATGAATTTTCATCATTATAGGCAAGTATGGATGTATTCTCCTGATGTGCATTCTCTATCATCCGGGCAACCGTTTCTTCCTCACCGCGGATTGTGGCTGCAAGCAGCTCTTCGGATTTCCGGATTGCGTCCATAACCGGTTCCCAGCCACCATCTTCAATACAATTAATAAATTCCTTCTGTACTTCCTGATTCGGGATATGAACGGTACATGTATCAAAATCATAAGTCAGATATCCCAGATGTACCAGAAGTGTCAAGACATCATCTGCACTTGCAAATGTAGTCATATCATTCTGAAATTTATCTGGATTTATCTCAATAGAACTTCCCGCAATCAGTCTCGTTACAAGTTCTTTCAAATTATACATATCCATCTGGATATACTTTTTTAATGCCTCATAAGTCTCTGTTTTGGTCCAATAGCTGTCAAAATCATGTCCTGAAAGTGACATTACGACTGATCTCGGATTATAAATCTGTATCCCTTTTAAATCATAACCGTCATACCACTGTTTCATTTTATCATATGACATGTCATACTGCGGGCACAATTCCTGCACTTCCTGCTCCGTAAATCCTGTAAATTCTGCCAGCTCACGCTGATTGGTCATGGAATATTCATCAAACATATTAAGGGCAGAATGTTCTCCATATTTTTTAATCGGAAGGATTCCGGTCATATAAGCCAAAATGCAATAAGGCTGGTTCTTTAACAAATCTCTCAGGAAATTCAGATACAATTTTTGTGCTTCTGTATCTTCCCCTTTTACACGGAAAATGCAATCCCACTCATCAATAATAAAAACAAAAAAGCTGTGTGTCTGTGCATAAATCTCTTCTATCACAGACACTAAGTCTTCTTCGTAGTACGTCACATCTGCAAATTCCCGCTTCAATTCGCGTGTTACTTTTCGTGAAAGCAATTCCAACATCTCATGTATTGTCTCTGTCCGCCCCAAAAACTGCTGGATGTTTAAATGAATGACATTATATTTATTTAAATGTTCTTTAAAACTGCTGTCATCTGCTATTTTAAAATTTTCAAACAATTCCTTCGAATCGCAGCCTTTGCTGTAATATGCCACCAGCATATTGGCTGCCATTGATTTTCCAAAACGCCGTGGTCTGCTGACACAGATGTTTTTATGTTCACCAAAAAGTTGTGAATTTGTAAATTTAATCATCTCAGTTTTATCAACATATATTTTAGAATGAATCGCTGCATTTCGAAATTCTTCATTCCCCGGATTCAAATAAAGTCCCATTTTGACCTCCTTTGCTGTGACGATCAGTCCACGATCAACACGGTCTTTCCTTCAAATGCAAAACCGTACTCTTTAATCTGGTTTACTGTAATTCCTTTCATTTTCAGTTCTTCGCTGTATTTTCTTTCCCGGATCTGTGTGATCGCAGACTGCGCTGTCTCTTCCAGACTTTTTTCTTTTCTTGTGCTGCGCACTTTAAATTCCAGAATCACTGCGTTATCCTTTCCCGGATTCTTTGGTTCAAGCATGACATCATATCTTCCAAAACCACTTTCCCGGTTCGATTTCAGATAATATCTGTCCTGCAGATCAACAAGCAATCCTAACACAAATCCATGATAAAACCGCTCCAGTTCTGCTCCCGATGCTCTGTCTCCGGTATCAAAATAACTGAATGTCTGCAAGGCCACCCGGTTCATATATTCATTCATCGCATCCACATCACCGGCAAACATTGCTTTAATAAAGTCGTTGTAATCCGGTCTCGCCATTGCGAACCAGTCATGAATCATTCGATGGAACATCAGTTTCACTTCCAGATTCGTAAGTGCCAGCTGATACTTTGGCTCAGTTCCCTCCGGAATATCCTTGTACTTTTCATAAGAGAGGACTTTTAAGTAACCACTTGCCAGCAGAAGACTCCACACCGCCTGTTCATTACCGTTGAGCTGATCATAAACAATCTGTTCATCAATTTCTGACCATATACACTCTCCGCAAAGCAGCTTTTCGAATTTACTTTTGATATTGCGGTTTCCCTCACGGACTAATTTTGCCACCAGACTGTTTGCGCTTGTATTTGCCCAATATGTTGTGTACTGCTGTGAATCAAGATAATTTAAAATTGACCACGGATTATAAATATCTTTATATTCTCCGAAAATAAAACCATCATACCATCTTTTCACTTCGCTCTTTTCACTGTCTAATCCGCACTTTCCCAATGCTTCAAAGACCTCTGGCTCTGTGAAACCAAATGTTGTGGCATATTCATCAGATGTCGTTGTAACTACTTTCAGATTATTCAAATCGGAAAAAATAGACTCCTTACTCACCCGTGTGATGCCTGTCATAATGCCACGTTCCAATGCCGGATTTGTCTTGAAAGTTGAATTAAAAAGACTTCTTGTAAATGTCACCAGTTCGTCCCAGTAACCATCTACAAAAGCTTCCTGCATTGGAGTATCATATTCATCCAATAAAATGATCACTTTTTTCCCATAATATTTATATAAAAATCCTGATAAATAGTTTAACGAAAGCGTAGCATCTACATAGTCCATATGATTCATGATTTTCTTATACAGATTCACTTCTTCCTTAATCAAAGCATTGCTCTCTGTTATAAAATCAAATTTGAAATATAATTGTGCAATAAGGTCGCAGATTTTCTTTTGTGTCAATTCATAGGTTGGTTCTTTTATATTTGCAAATGAAAGACTAATGACCGGATATGTTCCCTGCAAATTGCGGTATTTCTCGTCATTCCAGATTTCCAGCTCCTCAAACAGATCAGATCGTCCCTCATATTCCATTGAGAAAAACTGCTCCGTCATGCTCATGGTCAACGTCTTTCCAAAACGTCTTGGTCTCGTGATCAGTGTAACACTGTCACCACTATCCCACCATTCCTTTAAAAAGGCTGTTTTATCCACATAAAAATAATGGTTTTCTATCAATGTTGAAAAATCCTGCACTCCAATCGCAACATTCACTGACATATTCTGCCTCCTTTTTGCTATCTTTGAAGAAAGCCTTTAGACTTATTATAATCTAAAGGCCTTGTGATCATCCTATGATATTTACTTTAAAACAATCGAAAGGCTCTCGCATATGCCATATGAAATGAATATTCGCCGCCCTTCTTTACTTCAGGCTGCATGTTTGCATAATTACGTTCCTTATATGACCAAAACATTTTATTCTTCCGCTTGCCATTTGGCAAAGTTTCATATATTTTATAACAAATGATATTCGTATCATATAAAAGCTGTAAGGCTTCACTCGCAGTCTCCATAAACGGTGGAATCTTCCGTCCTAATTCTCTTAAATACTTTATATATTCTAAATGTTTTTCCTCAAAAAATTTATAATTGAAATTTCTATGCCCCTGAAAATAATCAAAGAATATACTAAAATTATTATAATCTGAATCATCCATATAAATTAACATATAATCTTTCAATTCGCCTTTTAAATATGTCGAATAATTGGATAAAATACCTTCAAAATCAGAATGTTTAAACTGCGTACCACTTGTTGCATCAACCATCTCGTTTAACATGGTTAAAATATCTCTTGGTTTGTATAAGGAATACCTCAAGAATTCAACAAACGGATTATCTGGTGCTTTCCGTTTTTCCTGATATTCCACCTTGTATGGAAAATAATAATTCCAACATTCTCCCAGTTCATATGAATAATCCTGCTGCTTCATAAAATAATCGTCTGCAATCTTAAATAACTTTGAATCAATATATTTGCGATAAGAAGTTACCCAATTTAACAACACCGAATTATTTCTAAGCTTCTGATTCATATTATGAACTGGCATTTTATACATAATGTCCGGTCGGATCAGCAACATAATTTTGATCTGTTTCTCTTTCAGGAATGATTGATTCATTTCTAAAACTGCATTTACCAGTCCAACCAAACACTCAAAATACTGCTCATTATCAATATCTCTTGGTCTTGCATCAATGCCATCCACAAACAAAATCGTTGGTTTTTTCAAATTAACACTCATAAATGCTTTTTCAAAACCATCTCTTATCTTCAAAAGACTAATCTGAAAACTCTGTTCCACATACTTCTGGGACGTTTCCGCAGATGCCTTAGTTCCAGTTGAAAACAGCCCCTGTTTCATCATCGAATTAATAGATGCAGAGGCATTGTCAACAAATTCAAAGGCATTCACAAATTCCGGTTTAAAAGCATCACTATAAAAAACATCTATTGCCTTCGATAATTGTTTATACTTAATGCTGCTGAAAAAAGTCTCACCATATTCTTTTCTGATCTTTTCTGCAAGAATCAAATAAATCAAATTAATCCATACATCTTTGAAACTTGAAAGTTCCAATGCTTTCTGTCTTTTCATATTAAGAAATCTCTGATACAGCGTATTTTCCACAAGTGAAATGGAACAAAAACTATTTATCTTATCAGATTTCGACATATACACCGAATATGCTGTTTTTCCAGATCCTTTTTCTCCAATCAAAAAATATTTATCCGGTTTGCAAATTTCTTCTACAATATCGTCTACCAAAAATATTTTTTCAAACAGATCTGTATCTTCATTTCCGGCAATGTAGTAATCGTATGCATCACCTTTTACCTGTTGTAATTCCTGAATTTTTTTCATAGTATTTCTTTCTGGCAAATCAAAACTCCTCCAACATAAAACTGTCGTTACTCCATACCTTTTTAGTTAATTATCGTTTATAGTAGTATAACCCATCTTATTCGCAAATGAAATAGTTCCCATAAAACTTTCTATTTTTATCTGCCTCTGAAAGAACGTCAAGCTCTGCTGCTCATGCCCTTTTCATTTCCAATGGCTCTCTCATCGCCCGCTCCCTACTTACTGTCTGAATCTTCATGGAGTGCGGATGATGTGAAGAAAATCTATACTGTCAGGGCATGTAGGCATTGTGGAAATGCTTTTATTGCTGGCAGACCAAACAGCGTATTCTGCTGTAGCAGATTCAAGAGCCACTATAAGCTTAATCACTGTACATTGTTTTAACCTCTTTATCCTTAAAATCTGTAAGAAAAATGCATGTATTTCAGCATAGTAAAATCGACCGCCATTTAGCAAAGATTTTTGAAACCGGTAAGCAGACTATTCCTACCAATTACTACAATTTGGACGCCATTATTTCTGTAGGTTGCAGAGTAAACTCCATTCAGACAACCAAGTTCTTATTGTATACAAAAATGGCTCATTCTATCTTGACTCTAAATAAATCTACAAATTTATTTCTTCATACCCATTCTCAAACATAATTTCGCATTCTATTTCATCAAACATTTTTTTACACTTATCATAATCAAAATTAAATAAATAAACATTTTTTCTTATTATCGCATTTATGTACCCAAAATTGTTTCCTAGATTTAAGAGGTTTTCTTTTTCCATATTAATTTCATAATATCTATTTGGTATGTCTAAAAATTCCGTTTCAATTGTTCTATACTTGATCTTATGCTCAAATATGTCCACTTTTTTGTCTTTTAACAACATAATAATATTTATAATATCCGCATCCTCTTTAGATATTAGAATTGCATTTTTGGTTTTAAGTTTTGATATAATTTTGCACTTTGTGTTTTCAAATTTCTTTTGTAAAACTAGTGTTTCATTTCTTTTATTAATTTCGTCTACTAGTTGAATCCCTTCTTGATATCCCACTAACAAACTTTTTCTTAAATTAAAATCTTCTTTTCGTACTCCTTGTGCCTCTAACATTTCATACTGTTCTTCATAATTATATAAATACTGTTTTAATAAAGGGTATATAATATGTATTCTAAATGCACGTATATCCATTTCAAAGCAAAAGTCCAAAACATTATAATATAATCCACTCTTCTTTGCTAACTGTTCAAATACACTAGATTTTAATTCTCTCAAATCATTACATATATATGCTGCTGCAAAATATTCCATGAAAGACTTATGAAACCATACATAATAATTATTCATAACGCGAAAATATGGTACTGCATATGTTACATCATCAAGATAATCCGCTGTTTTTGTTTTTATCCATTTCATTTCATTCAACGCATTATTAACAATTAATTCTAATTCTAATCTTGAATAAATTACTTTGCAATTTTTTTGTAAACATTTAAACCCTACCTTCCGCAATAACGTATAAAAATCACTAATATCTAGCATTGATTTTTTCTGATGTTCATATGCCCCATCTTTCATCTTATCATGCCGTTTATATAATGCCTGAAATATTTGTTCATAAAAATCAGACTTTTTGCATGGAATATCAAAGCACTCCCCACATTCAAATGTACTATATAAAATCATTACAAGCAAAGGATTTCCTAGTAAGTCCCTTACATTCTGGTAATTATTCCCTTTACTTTTTAATAAATGGATTAAGTTGTTTGAAATTTCTCCATCATTGTCTAATTTTCGTATTAATTCACAGGCTTCATCAAAAGTTAAATCACGTATAGAAAAAGCCATAAAACTCTCAAAAGTTCCTATCCCTTCTATTTGCCTAGACGATAACATATAATAATTTTCGCTATATTTTTCTACAAATCTTTTAATTTTATTTGAAACACTTGTTTTATATCTATCATCTACTTCATCAAATCCATCAAAAAAAATTATAAATTTACCTTGTCTTAGAAGTTTCTCAACGTCTTTTGTTAAAATATTTTTTTCTTGCATTCTTATTTCATTTTTTATATATTCAATAATTTCTTCGCCTTCAATATTCCTTAACTCCAAAATATATGGTACATATTCACCATTTTCTAGTATACTTAAGCTCATATATTTTATAAGTGTACTTTTTCCCATACCTGCATTGTCCATTAATAATATATTTCTATGTTTATAAAATATCTCCATTTCTAATTTATTAATATAATACCGTTCACTTGTATTAACCCTATTATATATTTCTAAAGGTTGGTATATCTTATATATTATTTGTTTACAATTCTGTTTAGCTAATGATCGCGTATATATATTTTTCTTATAGAAATAATATAAATATTCTTCCATTGCCACGCTTAAATTCCATTTTGCTACAGCATCATCAATCGTTTCAAGCAGTTTATCAATTGCCTTATCAATTCCTGCGTTTACTAATGTACATCCTATATTTAACGACTGTAATTCTTCTTTCATGTAACTGTTCCTCATCCTTAAATTATATATTCATTTAGAAATACTCTGCCATATCCAACCCATTACGTAAATTTGTCTTCGAAAATAATAGAGCATCGTTCACCCACAACATGCTGCTAAAACATTAAACAACGATTCTTATATGGGGATTCCCCCATACCCCTCATTCAAACCATACGTATCCTATTAAGGCATGCGGCTTAACCTTATACCTTAACTTCAACCATTGCACTAATTGGCTCTCTTATTCCTTTGATTGTACATCATACCTCTTACTTCATTTGAGGAGATAATAGAATCTCAGCTGTTCCGATAATATGCTTATCATCAACCTCGCCAAGATCTCAGATCGGTGGATGTTTCTGTTTCCTCGCCATAGCTGTCACGGAAATGTTGTCTGCTGTGAGCATAAACACATCGACCATTTCCAAGAACTCGGTACAGGCGGTTGACCAGACCTTACCCTATAAGATTTTTCCTACTGTATTATTATCAGTTTACCAAAGCTTGCTAAATAATTTCCACTCGCTAGAGGTAATCAGCTATGCTAATTTCTCAGCTCGCACTATGTTTATATTAATCACACATCTCTGTTTCAATGTACACCATTACTTTTTTTGTATCTTGAAGAACCATATTGGGAAATATAATGTTTCCATTTATTCACAGTTTCTCTTACTTACTATTTTTCTATACCCAACAATACATCCTTGATCTGTTCCACAACATAAACAATATCATCTTCTGTGATCTGTGTG
>ERZ791724.1271-NODE-1271-length-14770-cov-2.350119_pt1 | contig 14770 bp, 12 predicted proteins | sample MGYA00510044_ERZ791724 | MGnify/ENA primary metagenome ERZ791724 (study PRJEB30046, sample SAMN00715140) | human gut metagenome | study: EMG produced TPA metagenomics assembly of the A metagenome-wide association study of gut microbiota in type 2... | reverse complement strand
CGGTAAGTAGCGACTCCCATCGGCTTGTTATAATCACGAACTGCAAATTCTACAAAAGTTTGATTCATTTCTCTGCAAAGTATTATTCCGATAGAGGGATTCTCGTGCGGTTTTCTCACATATGAATCCAAAGCGGAAAGATAAGTATTCAGTTGTCCTAAATACGAACTGCGGAATTTCCCGGACTTCAATTCAACCGCCACTAAAGAATTAAGTTCCCGATTGAAAAACAACAAATCAATGAACATTTCCTCTCCAGCCACTTCAACACGATATTGATTGCCTATAAAACTGAAATCCTGCCCAAAAGTCATAATAAACTTCTTCACGTTGGCAACAATCGACTTTTCTACTATCTTTTCGTCTAAATCCTCTTCCTGCTCATCCAGTTCCTCCACATTGATGAAATCAAGCAAGTATTCATCTTTGAATGAACAAACAGCTTTTAGCGCTTGCTTAGTATCAGGCAATGTTTGTGCGAAATTGTTAGGCAAAGTTCCCCGGTGGCTGTACAGGTCTGCTTTTAAGTAATCCCTTAAAGTGTATTTACTCCAATAGCGAATAGCGCACTCATGTATATAAAATAGCCTTGCTTCCAAAGTTTTAGCTTTGGATATTATTTCGATATGATGACTAAAGCCGATTGAAAAGAAGTCTGACCAGTTAAATTCATCAGCCAGTGGCTGGCGAATTACGCTCAACAGCAATTTTTCATCTAATACCAAATCGCCAGCCAATGGCTGGCGATTTAGAACAGGTTCCCATTCTTCATAGAAAACTCGCATATTCTTTATATTCGAAGTTGAAAATCCCCTTAGCCCCGGCAATTCTTTTTGCAACAGAGAAGATATTTGCTCTATTGCTCCTTTACCCCAAAAGCCTATACGGGAATTTTTCGACACGTAACGTCCGATGCCGTAATAAAGAGATAGCTGTTCTTTGTTCACCGATGTGGCTGCACGGTACTGGCTGCGCAGAATAGCTTCTTTTATGGTCTTTACTGCTTCTCTATAATTCTGATTTATATCCATTTGCGTTTTGTTATATGCGACAAAAGTACAAAAATAATGCTACTGAAAAGGAACCAAATCTTTTTTTCTTTTCATCAGCACCTATATTTTGCTGTGAATATAAATAAGTTTAGTACGTTTTGAATATATAAGCAAAAGGTACAAACTAAACCTTGATAAACACAAACCAATTCTCTCAATCACCCAGTATACCATTAAAAAAATAATCTAATTCTTTATCTATTTCATCATTTTGATATATAACATTTGTAAACGTCTTTGGAATAGCAGCAAAGCCTATATATGCTCCCCACAGCATGAAAGCATATTCCTTATACCGATATTTTCTATTTAACATAAACCGTTCTATTTGCTCAAATCCTTGTGCTTTTATAAAGAAAGACATAATGGATTGAAAGATGGGCAAATGCGAAGGAATAGAGAATGTATCTAGCTCTTGCTTCTTGTATCTCCAGTATTGTCCCAATGAAACCAACAATTCTTGTCCAGTAACTGTCTTAGAATATTCTGTATCTTTAAATATCTTAGCCGTTGCAAGAATAAGATTCAATATATCTATTTCGGAAATCGAACGGATACCTCCAAAAGATTGCTCCAAAATATATTGCAAGACTATATCAAAATAAGCAGACTCTACGACAGCTTCATTACCAAAAACCAACAGTATTTTTCTATCAAGTATCTTGATCCTTGAAAAGTCCACAGAATGAGACTGACCTGATTTATTTACTTTCTTTATCAAATCATTTACTCCATCACTTAGTCGAACAAACAATGCCCCTAAAGCCGAATCATATTCTGTTGAGCCATAATGATAGCTATCTATACGCTCCTCTATATTCTTTATTTCTTGTTTTAACGTTTTATATTCACTATTATTCTCCTCAAAATCATCAAGCATCTTTTTTAACTCTACTTTTCTTTTATATTCAGGAGTATCTTTCTTAAAATATTCTCGTTTTTTACCTTTTTTTTCCCCTTTCTCAATCTCCTTTCGCCTTATCTGATCCAATTCATTCTTTATGCAACTAAAGTTAAACATATCTTCTAAACGATTCAACGTATGAGCACATTTTTCACGTTTTTGTTTAAGTTCCTCTAATTCTTTCTCATATGCAGGCGTTTTTTGCCTGTTCAGTTCTTGGCTTCGCATAGATGCCAACTTTATAATCTCTTTAAATACTTGACCAAGTATATCAAAAAGATTAGTTGCCTCTATATCCAATTTACTATATTCCAATTTGCACTGAAATATTTTTTGCAAAATTGACATATCATGCACAGCATCTTCCCCTAACATCAATTCAGTATGAAGTCCTGCAAAAGAATTCTTTAGTTCAGTTATATGAGATAATAGTTCTTGCTGCCCATTATCCATAGATGTGAGTTGCCCCCGTACATAGCCAACAACTGCTCCTTTTAGAAAATTATATTTTTTATCAAAAGCTAGGTATTGTTGCTTTTCAAAAAGAAAAGTATCACTGGATTTTTCATTGATTTTTACTTTCGCCTTATTGTCAAAGTAAAAATTATTCATATATTTCTCTACACATTTAACTTCTAGCAAAATTTTAGACTCAGCAATAAATGCGATTTGCTTCTCTCTACTAAAGAACCGAAAACGTACAGAGTCTTTTCTATAGTAGATTGTTTTTGGATAAGTAAACACCGTTTTCTTTCTTCCACTTTTAACGAGCAAAGCAACATCTAGCAACTCATCAGAAATCTCAACGGCATATTCTCCCACAGGTTCTACTGTAGAGAGAATCAGATGGTTTATTTTCTCACTACCCGCTTTATAAAATCGGCTAAGGTTATTTCCAAAACCACGTTCTTGATAAAATGAATAGGGAGATATGCTTTCTGTCACAAAAGACTCCATCAAATTCCAAGAGTCTATTAACAACCAATATTTCATACTATATATTTAAAGAATTAATCAATATTCCAATATGCATCAGGGGCACCTTCAAAAGCATCATCTATAACATCATCACTAAGACCAGCCTCATCTTGAGCATACGTTCCTGCATATTTTCCATAATGACTTCCATAGTCATCATTCCAATCATCATTATCAGCAGCGATCGAGATCTTTTTTAGATTATTTTCTACAGTCTTTTTCTCTTGTTTAATTACCTGTTCTATTACAAAATTAGAATTAACCCTATCTAAATAAGATGTTTTCCTTTTTGAGTAAGATATATATAATGCACGAGAAGAACGAGTACATGCTACATAGAACGCATTCCTATCAGGCAATTCCGCATTGTTAGCAAAAGGAATAAACACATTATCAAATTCAGTTCCTTTAGCGGCATGGTATGTCAAGATACAAGGTAAATCATTATTTGAGAAATCCAATGTGTTTATTGTCCGAAATGGGATGACTTTTCCAGTACGATAATGTACTTGTGTCTGAATACCTGCTTTAACGAAGAAATTATTCACTTCTTTTACGTCTTCCTCTTTAGGGACTAAGATTGCGACATCATCTAAATCTTCTAATTGAATTCTATTCAAAATACCATTTAACTCATCCTCTCTAGAATCATATTTCAAAATAATAGGCTTAGGATAGTTAGGATAATCACTATTACCCCCATCTTTCATATTATCTGTTAGCAGGTCAATCGAGGGAGACAAAATATCTTGAGCCACTTTTGCGATAGACTTAGGAAGTCGATAATTATAACGCAAGAAAAAACGTTTATATCTTAATGCACTTGTTATCGTATCCATAGTTGCACCACGATTAGAATAGATTTTTTGAGCAGAATCACCAAAAAGAGTAATACTCTTATTTACATTTGGAAGAAAGCGATTATTATAATCATTAACATCAAAATCTTGTGCTTCATCAACTATTACATAATCAATTTTACTTTCAGCTTTCTTAAAAAGAGTTCCACTAGGAATAAGCTCAAATTGTTCATTATTGACATCAAAGGTTTCATCCATAGGAACCTCAATAAACCAACTAATACGCCTTCCAAATGCATGATAAAACCTATAATCTACATAATCAGCAAAATCTATACTAGCCAGCAGCGAAGTTGAATATCGCTCTTTTGATTGAATATAAGGTAGATTTGTTGCCTTAAATTTTCTAACTTTTACGTCCTGCACCAAATACAAATTAGATGCATTGTTTTTCTTCCAATAAACAAAACCATCGAAATCAAAACCTCGATGGCTCCAAGCCCAATCATACGCTATTCTTTCTTTATCCAAACCAAGCGCATCCATACCATATGCAACCATTCGTTTTAAAGCTATAGTATATATAAATATTGCATAGGTTCCAAATGCGCTTGCCTGCATCGCTCTGTGGATTGCAAGATTCGTCTTTCCACTACCAGCAGTACCTTGAACTATCAGATTTTCATTTGGATCTCGTACTATAATTTGTCGTTGAGAGTCATCCAAATTTGAAATAAACCATTTTTCTAACCGCATATTTTCGATTTTAAAGTTAAGCTATATGCAAAAATAGTAAAAGTGCAGCTCATAAATAACTATAAACTGCACTTTTTCCTGTATTCATATCAAATTCAATCTTTTACAATCTAAAACCTTTGGTTCTTTTCTGTTCTTGTTTTGGCTGCATGGTTGAACAAAACTTATTAAACCGCTCTTTAAACCAATCAGAAATCGGCTGCCTATTGATACTTAAAACCAGTTTTGTATTATCTGTCGGACTTTTCATTACTTGAGCCTCTGCCTTTTCCGTTATAAATTTCCGTTTGTGTTCCTCCGAGTACAAATTTCCACTGCACACAATCGGCTCGCCTTTTACAAGTTTGTCTATCAATTCCTGATTGAAACCGACAAGACGGCATAGCTTTTCAATGCGAAGTAACTCCATGAAGTATGGGAACCACTTGCACGCTTTCTCAATGATACGGTTAAGACGTGAAATTGCCTTATCCCTCTCGTTCAGTATTTCAATGTGCTTCGCCTGTACTTCTGTCAATTCCTTACGGTGTTGTTTCTGCTGCTCCTGCATCATGGTTTGCAGTTTTTCTATACTTTCGTCCCGAGTGGCGACTTCTTCATACAGTTGCCTGTTCTCCTGTTTGAGTTCTTTGATTTCCCCACTGCCCAAAAGAGAACCCACCTTTACGATAAGTGCGGTTTTGGCTTCGGTCTTGACCGCTTCCAGTTTCTGCGTGCCTATTTCCTTCTTGACCTGTTTTAACCGCTTCTCCGCTTCTTCTCTTTCTTCTTGGAGTTGTTGTACATCCGTTTCCAGTTCTCCCGTCTGCCGTTTCAAATCACGGTAATATTGGGCGGTGGTGACGTGCCTTGCTTCCGAGCCACGCACACCACGCTGCAAACCGTATTTATCCATGATTTTGGCGTAGTCGTCATGGTAACCTATCAACTTGTCACGGTTCAATACATCATCGGCACACAGTCGGGCTGCATCCGCTTTCTTTCGGTAGGAACGCTTACCGTCCGTTTGCTTCTGCTTTGCCTTCCTGCGCTCTCCCGTTACTATCGGTACGATGGTGGCGTGTATGTGAGGTGTAGTTTCATCCATGTGCAGAACTGCTGAAACGGTATTTTCCCGTCCGAAAGTCTTGTGCAACCATTCCATACTATCGTTGCACCATTCATTCATACGCCCGTCTTGCTGTATCTTCATCATATCCTCGTGTGTTCCCGACATCATGACACGGATAGCCCTTACTTGGTCGGGAGTAATCTTCCGTTTGATGCCCGCCGACTTGATGCGATATGCTATCGCTTCATCACGTACCGTCACACCTTCGGAAAGTTCCACCAGTTCACGATTAAGATGTGTACGTGTAGAATCCACATTCGGAGCTATCACCCTGCGCTCGATATGGTCGGACATACGAGCATCGGATGCTCCCTTTGCTTTCTTGAAATCAAGAGTAAAATATCCCATATTGAATACTGTTTTTCGTTAGACAATTCCGTTTGCCTCGCACATTCGCCGCATGGCTCACGGGGTTTCAAAAGGGGCATCGCCCCTTTGCTCGATAGGGTGTTTTTAGCGGTGCTTGCACTGCGTGAAGAAAACGCCCTATTGAGCTATGGCTTTTCCTTACTCAAAAGCCTGTGGGAAGCGTGCGGCAACTACATTCTAAACCCTCTGCTTCTCTTTTTGGCTGGTTGTTGTTCCTGCCTGTCGGCTTGTTTGACCGTCTGTGATTGTTTGGTCTGCTGTGTCAAGTCTGCCGACTGTACCAACCGTTTTCCACACAATAATCATTCAAATCTTTATAGCCACTATAAATGCGCGAGGAATCACGGACACGGAGACTGTACTCTTTATAAAGTTCCTGTACGGCTCTTATCCCTGCTGTATCATTGTCGAGAAAACAATGTATCTTCTCATAATTCCCCAACGGGTACAAGGCTTTGGAAAGATTGGAAACAGAGTTCAGAATAAGATAATCCTGCTTGTCAAAGTCGGGATAATCAGGACAATTTTTCTGTCGCAAGGTCAGAAAAGAAAGATAGTCCATAAAACCCTCGAACACATAGCAAGTTGCTTTAGGTTCTCCAGTCTGCCGTATATGGGTGATGTCTTTAGGAGCTATGCAGCCTTTAAAATATTTATTGCGTACCTCATAACCTCCCGATGCATTAGGAAAGCCGATGGCAAAGTTCTATTTACCGTTGAGCGAGAAACGGACTTCCATACATTCTTTTTTCGCAAGTGCTGTATTTATGCCTCTATCCTGCAAGTATGCAAACAAGGCAGGAGAAGAAAGCAGTACTGTTTCCAAATGTTGGAAACTCGGTTGTGTTGATGACTGCTGGCGAAAGGAAAAAGAAACGGGACGGATAGAGGGGCTTTGCTCCGCTATACGGTCTAAAAGGTAGGGTAAACTGTCAGATGCGTAAAGTTCCTGTGCCAATGCAAGGATGTTACCGCCTTTTCCTGCTCCAAAGTCATACCACAAATTGCGGTCTGTATTCACTTTAAAAGAAGGCTCTTGTTCCTCTCTCAACGGTGATTTGCACCAAAGACTATTGCCCTGTTGCTTTATCGGGTTATAGCCTAAACTGTGCAGATAGTCTGCCAACTTTATATTTTTGGATTCTTCGATTGTCATAATCTGAATGTATTGGTGAATGAATAATTGAATCAGTTCCGTTTAGTCCGCTATATATACACCCGAACTGTACTAAACTTATCTTGTACTTAATCATACAATGAAAAGCAGTCCATTCCTTCTATATATACACACGGACTAAACCAAACTTGTTTTAGTAGTGGAAATCAGAATTGTACTTGTAGCCTTTCCCCTCTTTTATTATCATGCGCTTGTTTACAAGGAATTTGTTCAAGTCCACGAGAATATTGCGCCCACGTTCAAAGCCGATACTTGCGTAACCCTTTTTCAAGGCTGCGATAACATTGGGATAGCCTTGCACTACATCCTTTCCAAATCCGTTTTCCAACGCTTCACGGTGCTGTTGCTCCGTAAGTTCCGTGAGCGGAAAGTTGCGGTTCTGCTTGGGTTGTTCAAAAACATAGTCTTTCACAACTTCGGGCAATGCAGTTTCATTGATGCGAAATGCAAACGGTTCAAAGTCCTTGTCACGGATATGCATCGCCTTTACTTCGCTAATATCCACGTCCTGCGTGCTTTTGGTTATCTGCAAGACGGTTTCAGCCTTGTTGTTAAGTTCCGTCCCGATATGCCCGCGTGTATTATCATCCCCTTTATTCAAGTGTAGTACTGTGTGAATATGTAAATTATACTCACTTGACCACCGCATTAATAGATTGATGAGGTCGGATGATTCGCTGGGGCTGTTGATGTCGTACATCAAATCACGGATGCCGTCTATTATCACAAGACCTATACCCTTCATATTGGCAAGCATATAGTCTATTATCTGCTTTCGCTTGTCGGGTGTGCATTCCCTCAACACAACAAAGATAAAATCCTCTCTATCTTTATCGGTAGGAAGACCAGCTAAACGCATGATGCGTTCCATCACCTTATGACAGTGGTATTTGCTCTGCTCTGTGTCCACATATAGAATTTTACGCTTGTTTTCGGGCAAGAACGCTGAATATTGCAAAACTTCATCATTCTTCAATGCCGCTGCCACAATAGCAGAAATATTGAACGTCTTTTTGCTCTTGGCTTTACCTGTGGATGCGCTGAAATTTCCCAGTGTGCCAATAGTTGAACCATTTACCCAAAGTATTTCGGGTGGTACATCGTAAGTATCGGTAATCTTCAAATGAATGGTTTTCCAAAGGACTGCAAAATCTTCTCTTGTCATAGCATCCTCTTTCTTCTTCTCCGTCACTTTCTTTTCTTCCATAGCTTTACTTCTTTAAAGGACGGTTACTAAGAATATACTTCTGCGCTTCCTGTTCTATTTGCGCCTGTGCCTTGATAGGATTTTGGCGCAACCACGCTTCCAACTCCACCTTTTCAAAGTAAAGCATTTTGCCCTGTGGTTTATAGTGAGGTATCAAGTTACCTGATGTTAGTTTGTACAGGTAACTTTTGGAAAGGTTAAGAAACTTGCTCGCTTCATCAAAGCTAAGCACATTCTTAGTTAAAAACAACATCTGTTCGAGTTCCTCAACTCGCATCTCTAATGTCTTATCCATATTGCTTTTTTGGATTAAGTGAAACAATATGAAGGTGCGCACCCTCGTTTTCTTTTCGTTAACGAGGGCAAAGGTATTGAGGATTAGCTTGATAGTGGATTAAGCGATGTTTGAGGTCTTAACCTATTCTTAAAGTCTTTTCAGTTGTTTGATATAGTTGTATATGGTTGCAAATCCTTTCTCATGGGAGATGCCTTTCACATAATTAGTTGCTGTGGCTAAATCCCCTTGATTAAGGTATTTATCCCTACTTTTGTCTTTGGAAAGAAATAGTTTATTATTGGCAATAGCCGATTGCCAATTAGCGGTAATCAAAGACCTATTACTTAATTCCGAAAAAAGGAAAGCTACATATCTATTATTGTTTGACCTTAATATTGCATTAGGCTTACAGGAAAGTATCGCTTTCAAGTCATCAACAGTTACAGAGGCATTGAACATTTTAACCTCGTTGATGCAATCTACAATCAATTCTATCTGTTTGTCATTAAGAATTGAACCAAACGGATTTTCCGTTTCAGCAATAGGGGGTACGGCTTTTATCGGAAACTCGGTGTTTGTTGTCGGCTTCTGTTCTTCCTGTTCCTGCTGCGGTTGCGTTTCCGTCTGCGTTCTGTCCTCTTTCTTTTTTCGCAAGTATGCTGAATATCTTTCCAATACAACAACTCTAACTACTACGGAAAAATAAGGCAATTCTTCATCATAGACTGAATTGTCCTGTTCGTATCGGGAATAATCAAATGAAAGAGGAGAGAATAAAAGGTATTTTCTTTTTTCATCGGGCTTCAAGGCTTCATAAAAACCGCTTTCCCAAAAGAAATCGGGTATCGAGTAAAAATTTTGAATGTCATTCAATACAGAATAACGAATGTAGAGTTGTGCCAATTCATCTGCAGTACGGATGTACTCCTGCCGTTCCAGTTCATCAGCCTGTTCACAGTTCAAATATTTGGACTTGGCAGCAATGCTATCCGTAATAATTTGGTAGGCATGATTTATACAACGGTTGAATATGCCTTGTATATGGTCGAATTTTACTTTCAATTCTTCTTCTGTCATAAGATACTCTGTTTCAGTTAGTAGAAGCAAAGATATATTTTTCTTGTGAAACAAGGGCAAAAAAAGAAAGAAAGTACGGTTGTCATAGTCCGTACTTTCTTTTAAATTAGTCTGTTAAATTCGGTATCAAACTTATAGCTTCTTCTTTCTTTTTATCCACAATCTTAGCGTAAATTTGGGTAGTCGCAATATTTTTATGTCCCAACAGCTTACTAACCGTATATAAATCAGCCCCTAATGTTAGCATCATAGTTGCATGGGTATGGCGTGAAACATGGAAGGAGATGTGTTTAGTAACTCCTGCCGCTTTAGCCCACTGTTGAAGTATCTTATTTATTGTCCCCTCATGTGTCAAAGGAAAGATTAAATCGCTATCTATAGCTTCTCCTCTCTGTGGCAACCACTTCAGTGCTTCATCGGATATGGGAAGATAAAGCGGTTCTTTAGTCTTTTGCATTTTTATCTCAATCCTAATTCTATCACCGCTTTTCTGTAAATCATTCCATTTTAATTTTCTTAAATCGCTTATTCGCAATCCACACAAGCAGCTAAAAAGAAAAGCCTGTTTCATTATCTCATATTTACATTCCGTATTTATTAAGAGTTTCAATTCTTCAATAGTCAAATACTCCCTACGGCTGGCTTCTGTCTTCACTTTGTCGGCAAAATCAAACTCTTTTGTTGGGTTTACTGTTATAATGCCATCTTTATAAGCTCTATTTATAGCAGTTCGTAATACTCCATAATAAGCAACTACCGAATTATTGCTTAATAATCCGCCTGCTTTAGTTACTCCGTATTTACTCGCTTTCTTTGCCTGCTTTAAGAAATCCACAAAACTACTAAGGAAATCTTTATCAATATCACGAAAAGCGATATAATCCCCTCTAAACAATTTCAATTCACGGATAGTGTTACCAATAGTCTTTTCATAATTCAGACTGCCACGCTCTTTAGATTGGGCTCTCATATCCAACAAATAGTCAAGTACGTTTGCTTTGGATTTATTGGTATTCTGAAATCCGTGCGCATCATTCTGTAACTCAACAATCCGTTTGCTCTGAATAGCTTTGGCAAGCGCCAAAGTAGCTTCATTCTTAGTCTTATCCTCCCTCGTCTTTTCCGGAATAAGATATAACTTCAAAAACTCGTATTGGCGTTTACCACCAACATAGTTTTCTTTTCTAATCACATCACCAGTGTAATAATCCAAATAAATGGATTGATTACCATTGGCAAGCTGCTTAAATCTGATTCTTACAGGTTCTTTCAGTTTGACCTCTTGTTTCTTCTTCGCCATACTTATGTTTTTATTTTGTTACCGATGGCAAATATAGATATTTTTTTGTTACCCAATAGCATTTGAGTAACAAACTAGTAACAAAATAAAGGAATTTATAGGCAAACACAGGAAAGCAAGCAAAACAAAGGAAACAAGATAAACAAAATATAAACCACTATATTTCAGATATTTATATTTTATTTTTCAGCTCTTTCTTTCTCTTTTTCCACAACTGACAACTATTGATGATGTTTTGCCACAAGACATAAGACCCCGGTCCCACGGAGGAAAGTGGATTCAGATAAGTATATGCCATCCAGATAGCAAGAACCGTATTTTTCTGTCCCAGTGCCTGCCCGCCACTGATACGATCATTATAACGTCCACCTATATTCTTACCCAGAAAGAATTGCAGGCAACAAGCCACTAATCCGGCAAAGGCTATCAGTATTTCCACCGAAACCGGTGCATCACTGATTACCAGGGAACGAACTGTTTGTCCGGATACAATAGCAAGCGCTACGCCCCACAAATAAAAAGCAAGATCATGGAAACCCAATAAAAAATGGTGTACACGGGGCATAAACACTCTCAGAAACCACGCCAGGAAGAAAGGGAACAACAACAACGGGAACACTTTACTCAGGATTTTCAAGAAAGCGGCAAAGAAAGTCATGTCAGCATGAGGCTCCACTAACGGAAAAACCAAAGGAACCGCTACTGCCGCCAGCAAATTAGACAATAAGGTATAAGTAGTCAACGTAGATGCACTGCCTCCCAACTTGCCAGTGATGACAGCCGCTGCAGTAGCAGTTGGACAAATCACACAAACCATCGCCCCCTCAAATACTTCCCGATATATTTCATCCATCGGACAGCATACCAGCAAAGCGGCAATCGCCAGACATGAAATTGTCTGAAACAGCAGCAACCAGCCATGCCATGCTTTAGGTTTCAGTTCATTCAGTTTTTCTACTTTACAAAAAGTAAGCAACAGTTGGGCAAAGATCAGCAGCGGAGTAATATACGCAATCAAATCACTAATATATGGTTTGGTAGGCGCCAAGAAAGGGACATTTGCAAGGATAAAGTATCCCAAAGTACCTGAAAGCATCGCCAGTGGCAATGTCCAGTTCTTAAGAAAACGAACTAACATACCTTTTTTCTATTTAATTTGCGGGTGCAAAGTTAGTCTGTTTTAAAGAAATCTCTCACAAATCCCGGGGAAAAGTAACAAAACTTCATGTAAAACGTGAGTTTTCTATAAATTTCCACTACATTTGCAACGACTTTTGGGTATGAAACTATATAAACGACACATATTATATATCTGTATTTGCTTCGGGCTGTTCATCTCTCCTTTTTGCACTACCAGCATCGAAGCAAAAGACTTCGTTGTCGTTATTGACGCCGGACATGGCGGTCATGACCCTGGTGCTTTAGGCCGAATCTCTAAAGAAAAGACTATCAACCTGAATGTTGCCCTCAAATTAGGCAAACAGATAAAAAGGAATTGCCCTGATGTAAAAGTGGTATATACCCGTGAAAGAGATGTATTTATCCCACTTGACAGACGCGCGGAAATAGCCAATAATGCTAAAGCAGATTTATTCATTTCCATTCATACCAATTCCGTAGCGGGCGGTAAAACAGTCAAAGGAGCCTCTACATGGACGCTCGGTCTAGCCAAGTCGGATGCCAACTTAGAAGTCGCTAAACGGGAGAACTCCGTAATTTTATACGAAAGTGATTACAAGACGCGGTACGCAGGATTCAATCCAAACTCAGCCGAATCTTATATCATCTTTGAATTCATGCAAGATAAATACATGTCTCAGAGCGTACACCTTGCCTCATTGGTACAGAAAGAATTCCGCCATACCTGTAAGCGTGCAGACCGTGGTGTACACCAGGCAGGGTTCCTTGTATTGAAAGCGAGTGCCATGCCCAGCATCCTGGTAGAACTCGGTTTCATATCCAATCCGGAAGAAGAACGTTATCTCAATTCGGAAGCGGGAACCACCACACTTGCCAACGGAATATTCCGTGCTTTCCTGTCTTATAAACGTGAACATGAAATACGGATGACAGGAAGCAGCCGCACCCTACTACCGGAGGATACGGATGCCGGCAGGGTAGAAGAAGAGATACCTGCCCCCCCCGTTTCCAATAACACCGAAACCAAACAAAATACAGAAAAAGTAGCTGACAGGCAAACCGATAGTACTGCTCCAGTGTTTAAAATACAGATACTTACTTCTTCCCGTCCGCTTGCCGCCAATGACAAACGACTAAAAGGGCTGAAAGGTGTAGAGTATTATCAGGAAGGCGGACTTTGTAAATACACATACGGTGCATCGACCGATTATAATAAGGTATTACGAACTAAACGGGAGATAGCACCAAAATTCAAAGACGCATTTATCATTGCTTTCAAAAACGGAAAGAAGACAAGCGTCAGCGTTGCTATCGAAGAATTTAAAAAGAAAAGAAATAAATAATAAGACTATAACATCATGATGAAGTATCTTACTAAAGAAGTTAGAATAGGAATTGCGGGCATTATTGCTCTCTGCATATTGGTATATGGTATTAACTACCTGAAAGGCATTCATATGTTTAAGCCTACCAACTATTTCTACGTCAAGTTCCATAACATTAATGGACTGACCAAATCAAGTCCGGTCTTTGCCGATGGCTTTCGCGTAGGTATTGTACGCGACCTTTATTATGACTACAATGAACCGGGAAAAGTGGTAGCGGAAATAGATGTAGACCCGGAACTGCGTATTCCTAAAGGCAGTACCGCCGAATTAGCCTCCGAACTGATGGGTGGTGTAAAAATGAACTTGCTACTTGCCAATAATCCACGCGAAAAGTATCTGACAGGTGATACCCTACAAGGTAACGTCAACAATGGTGTAATGGATCAGGTAGCCACCATCATGCCTCAGGTAGAAAAGATGCTTCCCAAACTGGATTCCATCCTTGCTTCACTGAACACAATCCTTGGAGACCCGGCAATTCCCGGTACATTGCACAGCGTGCAAAACACAATGGCTAGCATGGAAGTCACCAGCCGACAGCTACAGGCCATTATGAGTAAAGATATTCCTCAGCTTACTAAAAAGCTGAATACTATAGGAGATAATTTCGTCACTGTCAGTGACAACCTGAAAGAGATAGATTACGCAGCCGCATTTGCCAGAATAGATTCGACTTTAGCAAATGCAAAAATGATTACAGACCAATTAGGCAGGAAAGACAATACAATCGGTTTATTACTGAACGATCCGTCACTTTACAATAATTTGAATGCTACAACAGCCAATGCTGCCAGCCTTCTTGAAGATCTGAAATCACATCCGAAAAGGTATGTTCATTTCTCCCTGTTCGGCAAAAAAGATAAGTAGGGAAAATCTCTTTAAATAGAATAAGTCTAAATAATAGGAACAAACAGAATTGGAAGAAAAAGCCTCAATAAGTCCATGTAGAAACTAAAGTATTCCCATCTGTCAGATTATTTAAAAAGTTAAAATCCTTATTCTTTTCTAATATATCATCCTAGAAGTCAGATACTTATAAAAATGCAATAGCCTCCCTGTGGGGCTATTTACATGAAGTAAGATAAGTAGTTGAAAGTAAAGAGATTATTGTTTTTAGATAAAAAGCAAGAAAAAACACATTTGTTTTTCTCAAATAAGATTGCGAATTTTGCATGCGTAGAAGTTTTGCTTAATTAATAAATGTATTTAAAGCCGTTATGAGTGAATTAAATCA
>ERZ791724.1258-NODE-1258-length-14862-cov-2.711285_pt1 | contig 14862 bp, 10 predicted proteins | sample MGYA00510044_ERZ791724 | MGnify/ENA primary metagenome ERZ791724 (study PRJEB30046, sample SAMN00715140) | human gut metagenome | study: EMG produced TPA metagenomics assembly of the A metagenome-wide association study of gut microbiota in type 2... | reverse complement strand
TTGCGCTTGCCTACAGGTATTTTCTATGCGCAAGGCGTAAAAGCTAACGTGTTGTTTTTCAGTAAAGGACAACCAACTAAAGAAATATGGTTTTACGATTACCGTACTGATGTAAAGCACACCCTTGCCACCAATAAGCTGGAACGCCATCATTTGGATGATTTTATTTCTTGTTATAATAATCGAGTTGAGACCTACGATGCCGAAAATAATCCACAAGGGCGTTGGCGAAAGTACCCGATAGAAGATATACTGGTACGTGACAAGACAAGTCTTGACATCACTTGGATAAAACAAGGTGGTGAAGCGGACAACCGTTCACTGGCGGAACTGATGGCAGACATCAAGGATAAAAGCCAAACGATAAGTTCGGCTGTAGCTGAACTTGAAAAATTGCTCGCAAACATAAATGAAGATTGAGCGTATGGAGAACAATAAGGTAGCCATATCAATGGAGCAACAGTTTGGAGAAGTCATAGACATCATTCTCCAACATAAAGGTCGTGCATCAAGAGCTGTAAACAATGAACTGTTGTTCACGGCTTGGTATGTAGGTGGGTATGTATCAGCCAAATTAAAAAGTGAGGAATGGGGAAGCAAGGTGGTAACGCAGTTGTCCGAATATATCCGCTCTCAACGTCCAGATATTAAAGGATATAGCCGGAGAAGCATTTACAATATGGTGATGTTCTATGATGAATATTCATCGGAAACATTCTGTGCTACAGTGGAGAAGTATCTGAATCTTGAATTTGTGCGGCCAACAACTGCACAAATAGAAGCGAGCCAACCAACACAAGAAACGGCTGTAATTGTGCAGACGGCATCTGCACAATTAGTCCAGCCGACATCTGGACAAATGCCTCAGATATTAGAACTGACAACGTTGTCTAATCATATTGAGATTCTTTGCCGATGCAACATGTAGATATAATTGATAATCAAAAACTTATACTTTAAACGGTAGAAAAGTATTTTTTAGACCATAATGGGTTGTTTTTGAACCTGAATTTACTGTTCCTACGTTTATTTTTCAACATAAAATTAGAACCATGGAAAATCTAAATATTCTAACTGAAGTTCACCTGTTTTCTATCTATTTACAAAGGTACAAATAATACGTGAGTTTTTCGCCAAGTATGTCAACTAAATGCAAGAGAGTTTCGCGTATATTGTTTTACTTAACAGAGGGAAGAAGGTGAACTATTTTCTCTTTTCCCTTTATTTGACTTTATTTTAATAGACGTATATATGAATACAGGAGTAAAGTAAACCTATGAAAAATAAAATTTCGATTTAAACACATTATAAATAAATGATTTATTTATAAAAACAGTATTTTGATATTATATTTTCTGTTTTTTAAGGTATCTTTGTTACAGAAAAAATATAATAGTTTAAAATGGATACTGACGGCAATAAACAAATTACATTTGAAGAGTTTTTATCTTTGCTAAAACAAGAAAAAGATTCTCTTGAAAGCCAAATGGCAGAAAGATTCGGTATGAAGATATACAAATCTGCAGACGGTTTTACCCAAGAGGAAATATACGATTATGCAGGTGCAAAGGATTGTGTCGCAACATTGACTTTAACTCAAGAATCTGCTAAGGAGTATGGAGAGTCATTGACAGTAACTTTCGTTTATTATCAAAAAGATAGGATCGCTCTTGAAAAAGATAAAACAGCTCTTAATGATATTCCCAATGTTAAAGCGAAAGAACTTTTGGGGGAATTAGACGATATTTTGCATGCTAAACTTCTTAAAGATGGGATTCCAACAAATGAAATTGTTGAAATGCTCGTGGGGCCACCGTCAGAGGAGAATAATACCTATGCTAGTTCTCTTTTGCGTAAGCCTAAAGTACTGGAAATTCCCATTGAGAGTGAAGGAAACGGTTTCGATATTTTTTTTATGTATGGGGCCTTATCTCATTTTATTTCTGATGGAATCGGATTGACTCCAGAAGAACATAATGAGTACCTTGCCTATAAGATTTTACTGGAACGCGAGAAATTGACAGAAAAAGAAAAAAAGGAAATATTTGACGAGAATGGAGTAATTATTAATCAGGAAGTTGGCTATTTTTGGTTCTTATTTAAGAAAGCGGTTGGTAAACTGACAGAGAAGAATGAAGCAGATTTAAAGCTGTTAACTCAAAATAGAATTGCAGTTCGTTTAGAATTAGCGAATAAAGAACTTCAAAATATGGGGTTAAGTTTTGAAAAATTGGCAAAGAAATATCCGGAGAAGGCAGCTCTATTGTTTTCAAGGATTCTTAATTTTAGGGAGCATCGCTACAATATAGTAGGTAAGCATTTACTTTATATGAGTTTTGAATCGTTCCTCCACATTTACCTTCGTCATGTAAAAGAGTTAGCTGTTGACAATCAGTTCGGAGAAAGAAGTAAGTTTCAATTGGCGGAGAAAGATTTAAAAGTAACCATGGATCATGTTCTTGGTGCTTTGAATGATGAGTATCAAGCATATAAAGATGAATATCCAAACAAAAGATTTTTTCGTAAAGGAACCATGGCGTATTACTATAATGGAGATTATTATGATATTGACATTTTGCCAGATGGTCAAATTGGTAGCTTCTATAAACGTATTGACGAATAAAGTTTAATAATATAGCAGGTGTAATCGTGTGAATCATCACTGAAGTAAACCTGTAAATTAAAGACTTTCGGTGGTAATAGTGCTGTGGTTCCACCTCTTCCCTTTTCGAACAGAGAAGTTAAGCACAGTTACGCCAATGGTACTGAGAAATCGGGAGAGTAGGAAACTGCCAAATAAAGTCTTCGTCCAAAAAAGCGGATCAATGACGTTAAACTTAAGTGATGCTTATTAAAAAACCTATTTACACTATGATAGAGTTTAAAATAAAAAAAACTGGAGTGTAGATTTGCCTTTTTAATAAGAAGGCAAGTTCTACCAAAACCATTCACCTCACGTGGAATGTTATTGTTAATGTAGTAATCCTAATTGTGGATGTTGTGTAGTTTCTTGCGACTCCTACACCCTTTGGGGCAATTTCAGTAGTAACAGATATCATCGGTTTGATACCCGATATAAGGAACCTCATTAATCAATAAGGTCTTCAAAAAAATCCTTGGGAGCTTTGGTAAACTCCCAAGGTCATTTTTATATGTATATCTTCTTTAATTATAAATTTAAAGATATTTGATATCCTAATTTAAATTAGTACATATAACAATATGTTGCTGTGAGTTTATTGTGAACTTAATTAATAGACTATGAATAATAAAGGAATAATGTTTACACCACTCCAAAGATTTTATGGGGCATTAAGTAATCTCGATAAGTTTGCATCGGCCAATAATCTAATAGATAATGTAGTTTGCTTAGATGATTTTTTCTCCAGCTTCAGATCAACATCTTTTGTTCTACAGTGTGCTTTAGCACATACTGAATATGAACCATTGTATGATAAGTTCCGACAGAAGTATTTAAAGGAAAATCGTGTTTGTAAATGGATGGTAGATACAAGGAATGAAGTGGAAAAACAACATCCATTTGATTTGTTGAAACAAGTGTATGTTACTATATATACGCCTGTATCCGCAATGATTCTCAAAAGTGAGACTTTTACGGTAGAAAACGATGTTGAATATCAAACACTTGTCGAATCTTTAAAGGATGAACTGAAAAAGATAAACACAGTAGAAGTACATTTCTCACTTGATTTTCGATTTAGAAAAGCTGATGATAACGCGGATTTATATAATGATATTTGTGCAGCTATCATTATAATGACGAATATGCTGAAAGATATGTATTCAACCATTGGGGATTGTACTGAGTTATGTGATGATCTTATTATAAAGATAGAGGAACTTGAGAGAAAGATTCTTAAGAGTGAAATTATCTTTGTTGATGATTATGTATATTACGCTGATAAAGACATTTTTGAAAAAGGAGACAGGCTTATCCCAGAATTGCCATGTAATAATGTTGATGTCCGAAAAATGCTAGAAAGCTATGGTGTAAAATATCCTTCATATGACTCTAAGGAGTTTATGAAATTTCTTGCGAAACTGCATCTTGCAATATATCAAAAACAGGGAAGACACTTGATGCCTGTAATATTTGTTGTTTATGGCAATAACATATGTAAAACTATCCCATTTGATTCATCGATTAGAACAACAGCATATCGAAAAGTCAACGAGATAGCTGATAAAGTAATCTCAGACGATATAAAGTATGTTACAATGATTCACGAAGCGTATAATTATAAAAGTTTTCAATATCATATGTTACCATACTACAAAAGAATAGAACATAGTAATGGAGAATCGATTATAGTTCAGCAAATTGGCGATGGCTTCGTCCCGAGAATGATGATGTTTGATACAAGCAAGATAAATGATCCGAAGTATGTAGATGATGTACTGAAAAATCGTTTTGATGTTAAGTGTATTGTTGAGAAATCGGCCATGTATCCAATATACCTTGCCATAAAAGAAAAACGCGACCGCAAAGCTACTAGGAAGAATAGTTAACAGAAAGTTTCAAAACCCTTACCTGGTCTATTTATTACTTAAGCAAGGGCTATGTACTTTTTATTGCAATATGAATATTAATTTTTCATGTATGAACTAACCTTCCTGGTATGGATCTCTGAAGTTACAAAACTACTTGTTCTCTTGATACTCACTGATTGTTATCTGTTATTTCATTAAAATAAATTGAATAATATTAGCTTGTTACATTGAATTTTAATATATTTGCATTAAACTACAAATTATTTTAATTATGAAGCAATTGAATAGGATTAAAATAGTCCTCGTTGAAAAGAATAAAACGGCTAAATGGCTCTCTGAGCAAGTTGGTAGGAATGTGACATCTGTTTCCCGTTGGTGTACTAATGCTTCACAACCAGATTTGGAAACATTATTTCGCATAGCGGAACTTTTGGATGTTGATGTAAGAGAATTGCTTCATGTAGAAAAGGATAAATCTAAATAAGTATATCAAGATGGCTATTCCGGTAAACATAGAAGACTTGCTTCATAAGCGTAAAATAGAATCCACCCGTATTGAATTTAAGACAGGGTGGAATCCAGATAAAATTTATCGTACCATCTGTGCTTTCGCTAATGATTTTGATAACATTGGCGGAGGATACATCATTGTAGGTGTTCAAGAAGAAGAAAACACAGGCATCGCAAAACGGCCAGTGACAGGTGTTCCTATAGAGGAACTTGATAAAATACAACGTGATATGGTTGGGTTCAATCATAAGATTGAGCCATTCTATTTGCCACGAATCGACGTGCAAGAGATTGACGGGAAATACGTTTTGCTTATTTGGGTGCCAGCTGGAGTGAACCGTCCTTATAGTGTGCGCGAACGAGTTACGGCAAGTAATCAATCGCCATGTAAATGGTATGTCCGTAGTGGAACCAATACGATTGAGGCAAAAGGTGAAGTCTTGGATGAATTGCGTGAAATGGCAAATCGCACTCCATTTGACGAAAGAGGTAATGAGAGTATAGAGATGACAGATATATCAAGAGCCTTGGTTCTTGATTACCTACAAACAGTCAATAGTCGTTTAGTAGCCGACTTCGAAAAACTGTCTCTATCTGAATTATTGTTGCAGATGGACCTACTGGTAGGACCTACAGAACGTCAACTGGTCAAGAATGTAGCTGCCATGATGTTCTGTAAGAATCCTGCCAAATTTTTCCCGACAACACAAGTGGATATTGTTATTTTTCCTGAAGGCTGCATCAAGAATCCCAACAATATGATTGAGGTCCCGAAGATTGTCGGACCTGTGCCCGATATGATAAAACAGGCATTGGACTATATCAAGACCAATGTTATCAAGAAACGTATCATCAAGCAGAAAGATAAGGCTGAATCTATAACTTTCTTCAACTATCCTTACCAGGCAATTGAAGAGGCTGTAGTTAATGCTCTGTATCATAGGGATTATCAAGAACGGGAACCAGTTGAGATTACGATTGAGCCAGACAAGATTTCTATTCTTAGCTATGCTGGTCCAGACCGTTCCATCAGTATTGATGCTATCCAAAAAGCTGAACGACTGAAGTCACGTCGTTATCGTAACCGTCGTCTAGGTGATTTTCTCAAAGAACTTCAGTTGTCCGAAGGTAGAGGAACCGGTATCCCAACCATACAAGACGAGTTAAGAAGAAATGGCTCTGCTCCTGCTGTGATTGAGACAAACGAAGAGAGAAGTTATTTCTTGATTGAGATTCCTTGTAGAGAAGGTTTTGGTGATAGAGTCTTGATCGGTGATGATTTTATTGAGCCATTAAATGATGCTATAAATGATGCTATAAATGATGCTATAAATAATAATGCCCGATTGGTGTTATTGGCAATATCAAGGACTCCTTTCATAAAGCGTAAATTATTATTGGATAACATTGATATTTCCAAGGCAACTTTGGAGAGAATTCTCAAGCAACTCTCATCAGAGCCTTTAGGTTTGGTAGAATATCAAGGATCGTTAAAAACTGGAGGGTATGTGTTGACTGAAAAAGGTAAATCCTTTGTAGAATCAATGAATGACTAAAATGGCAAAGAAAACAATAAAAAAAGAACTTATAGGAGCACAAGATTTATACAATTTCTTGTTTGAGGCCTGTAATATCATACGAGGTCCTGTAAGTCAGGACAACTTTAAAGACTATATAACACCATTGCTATATTACAAGCGTATATCTGATGTTTATGATGAAGAAACGGAGGATGCTTTGATTGATAGTGGTGGTGATAAAGAGTATGCATCCCTACCAGAACAGCATCGATTCATTATTCCGGATGGCTGTCATTGGCAGGACGTACGCGAACGCAGCGAAAATCTTGGTGCTGCAATAGTTGGAGCTATGCGACAGATTGAGATTGCAAATCCAGATACGCTATATGGCGTTCTGTCAATGTTCTCTGCTCAGAAATGGACAAATAAAGCAATTCTGAATGATGGTAAAATCAGAGACTTGATTGAGCATCTTTCAAAACGTAAATTGGGTAACAAGAATTATCCGGCCGACCTTATGGGTGATGCTTATGAGATCCTTTTGAAGAAATTTGCTGATGACAGTAAGGCTCAGGCTGGAGAGTTTTATACTCCTCGTTCAGTTGTTTCGTTATTGGTTCGCATACTTGATCCACAACCAGGAGAAACGGTGTATGATCCCGCGTGTGGTAGTGGTGGTATGTTGATTGAAGCCATTCGCTATATGCACGATGATACGCTTTGTTGCGGAAGCATTTTTGGACAGGAGAAAAACGTAGTCAATGCTGCAATTGCCAAAATGAATCTATTTTTGCATGGTGCATCTGATTTTAATGTGCTTCAAGGTGATACATTGCGAGACCCGAAAATATTGCAGAGTGGAAATATTGCCAAGTTCGATTGTGTAATTGCCAATCCTCCATTCTCTTTGGAAAACTGGGGGGCTACTGAATGGGCTTCAGATAAATACAAGCGTAATCTTTGGGGAACTCCTTCGGATAGTTGTGGCGACTTTGCATGGATTCAACACATGATAGCATCAATGGCTCCGGCTCATGGTAGAATGGCGGTCGTAATGCCACAAGGTGTATTGTTCCGTGGCAATCAAGACGGAGAAATCAGAAAAAAAATGGTAGAAAGCGACTTGATAGAAGCAATTGTAACCCTTGGAGACAAGTTGTTTTATGGAACAGGATTATCTCCATGTTTCTTGATTTTGCGAAGAATGAAACCTGCAGCACATTCTGGTCGGATACTTATGATTGATGGAACCAAGATTCTTACCCAGCGTCGGGCACAAAATGTATTAGAACCTGCAGATGTTGATAAACTATATGCATTGTATAAACAGTATGAGGATGTAGAAGACTTCTCTAAGGTAGTTACTTTACAGGAAGTTAGAGAAAAGGACTATAACTTGTCTCCCAATCGATTTGTGGAGTATCATAAGGAAGAAATTCGTCCATATTCTGAAGTACTGGCTGAGTTCAAGCAGGCGTATGAAGATGTAAAACGTCTTGAACTTGAATTCTCTCAATTAATTAACGCATAATAATATGGCAGAAAACAATATAAAGACTTACAGAAATCCCGATGATCCGATTACGCTTGAAGAGTTGAAAAGCTTTCTTTGGGCTGCAGCTACTCATTTGCGTGGTCAGATTGATGCAGCAGGTTATAAAGAGTATATATTTCCGTTGTTGTTCTTTAAGCGTATTTCTGATGTGTACGATGAACAATTTGATGAATTCCTCCATGAAGGCGGTGTGGAATATGCCGGTATGCAGGCCGAAGAATTGCCTATCCGCATTCCTGATGGAGCTCATTGGCGCGATGTGCGGCAGGTTACGGAGAATGTCGGCCAACGACTTGTAGAAGCTTTTATTGCCATCGAGCAGGCTAATCCCGCCAAAGAAATGGATGGCAGAAAGATTGGTGGTTTGGAGGGAATCTTTGGTCCTAAAGACGGTTGGACGAATAAGGCTAAAATGCCCGACAGTATTATCACCTCTTTAATCGAAGATTTTTCTAAATATACGCTCTCGTTGAAAGCTTGCCCAGCAGATGAAATGGGACAGGCTTACGAATATCTGGTTGGTAAGTTTGCTGATGATGCAGGAAATACAGCACAAGAGTTTTATACCAATCGAACAGTCGTTCAGTTGATGGCTGAAATTCTTCAACCGCAACCGAATGAGAGTATTTATGATCCGACATGTGGTTCTGGTGGTATGTTGGTGAAATGTTTGGACTATCTACGAAATAAAGGTGAGGAATGGCAAGGAGTACAGGTCTTTGGTCAGGAGGTCAATGGCTTGACATCTTCTATTGCACGTATGAATCTTTATCTTAATGGCGTGGAAGATTTTTCTATTGCTTGTGCTGATACCTTGGAGAATCCGGCATTTTTAGATGGTAGCCAGTTGCGGAAATTTGATATAGTCCTTGCGAATCCACCATATTCAATTAAAGAGTGGAGTCGCGAAAAGTTTATGAATGATAAATGGGGACGAAATTTCTTAGGTACACCACCACAAGGTAGAGCTGATTATGCATTTATACAACATATCTTAGCGTCTATGAACGAAGAAAATGGCAGATGTGCTATCTTGCTTCCACATGGTGTGCTTAATCGTCTAGGTGAAGAACGTGATATTAGAAAGAACTTAGTCAATATAGATAAAATAGATACTATAATAAGTATTGGTAAAAATTTGTTCTATAACTCACCTATGGAAGCTTGTATCATTCTATGTGATAACAATAAGCCAAACGAGTATAAAAACAAGATTAGGTTTATCTATGCTACAGATTTAGTTCAACGTGTAGATGGAGAAAGTTATCTTTCTAATGAGAATATAAATGATATTGTTCGATTTTATAAATCTAAAAAGAATATAGATGGTCGTGTTGCAATAGTTGATAATAATGAAATAGAAAAAAATGATTTTTCTCTTTTCACAAAAAGATATATAAAAGTTACTATTGATAATTCTGAATATATTTCTGTAGAAGATGGTGTAGAAAGCTGGCGTATTTCTTCTTTACGTTTACATTCAGAATATGAATTACTAATAAATAACATTGTTTCATAATGAAAGTAATATTTAAGGATGTTGTAAAGAGGGCTAATACTAAAGAAGATAGATTTAATACAGAAAAAATCTATTATGTTGGAGGCGAACATATACATAGTAATGAATTATTAATCAATGAAAGAGGAATTATTAAAGGTTCTACAATTGGTCCAATGTTCTATTTCGGATTTAAAGCTGGACAGGTTTTGTTTGTAACAAGAAATCCGCATCTACGTAAAGCTGCAATGGTAGAATTTGACGGGATCTGTTCAGAAAAGACATTAGTATTAGAAACAATGAATCCATCCGTTTTGAGTCAAGATTATCTACCAATAATAATGCAATCTGATAATTTTTGGCATTACTGCGAGGAACATAAAAGTGGTGGCGTAAATTATTTCATAAATTGGAGTACATTAGCTGATTATGAATTTGAATTGCCTTCGCTTGAAGAACAACATTCACATAGTCAAAAGATTTGGGCAGCTTATCGTTTGAGGGAAAGCTATAAGAAACTTCTTGCAGCAACAGATGAAATGGTGAAATCGCAATTTATCGAGATGTATCATAAAACTCATAATACGCAAACTCTTGAATCGGTTTGTGCAATTATTAGCAAAGGAATCACACCAAAGTATGTTGATTTTTCTTCTGTTGCCGTGGTAAATCAAGCTTGTATTCAATGGGATGGTCAACATTTAGAAAATATAAAATATCATAATGAGGAAATTCTCTTTAAGAAAAGAACTCTTCAGACAGGAGATGTTTTATTGAATGCAACAGGTACTGGTACCCTTGGAAGATGTTGTGTATTCAATTGTCCATCAAATGATAATATATATATTAATGATGGGCATGTGATTGCTTTAGCTACGGATAAATCTATACTTCTTCCAGAGGTTCTCAAAGCATACTTGTCCTTAAATGATACACAGGCGGAAATATACAGACTATATGTAACAGGTTCTACCAATCAAGTTGATATCGTTTTTTCAGACATAAAAAAAATGAAAGTTCCTGTTCCGGACATTGATGACCAAATATCGTTTGTTAAAATACTCAATCAGGCCGATAAATCAAAATTTGAATTAAAACAATGTATTGAAAATATAGATAAAGTCATCAAAAGTTTAATAAACAGATAATATACATATACTATGCAGACAGATGCTTCAAATGTTACACTTCCCAGTTTATTTGCCAATAAGTGTTTCCGTGTGCCAAACTATCAACGTGGATATGCTTGGGGGGAACCCCAACTCAATGATTTGTGGGATGATATTATGGACATTCAAAAGAATGGTACGACATACAGACCACATTATACTGGTGCCATAACATTACAGCAGATTGATCTAAGTGATTTAACACCAGCAGAAAGGAAATTATCTGCGTCTGGTATGGAGTATTACAATGTTGTTGATGGTCAGCAAAGATTGACAACTCTTGTTATTCTACTTAATACACTAGTTAAGAGAATTACAAAAGGTAAAAAACAATTGATAGAGAACTATATCAAGACAAAGCAACACGTATGTAGATTTGCATATGGAGATACTAACGGAAATAGTTATCGTTTCTTTATGAAAAACATTATGGGAGAAGCGAATACTCTTCCTTATAGTTCTACCATTTATACTGCAAATCTTGAATATGCATCTTCGTTTTTTGAAAGTAGATTATCAGCATTGAAGTCTAAAGAACTTAATGAATTTCAAGAAAAACTTCTTACCTCATTAGTCTTTGACACAAAATATATCCAAAACAATTTGGATGTTCAGGCTGTGTTTGAGACAATGAATAATCGCGGTAAACCTTTGACAACTCTTGAAAAACTAAAAAATCGCTTGCTATATATGACCAGTAAGTTTGATGATACAGTTAATATAAAAGGACTTTCAGATGAGATCAATAATGGCTGGGGGCTGATATATGAAACTCTCGGCAAAAACAAGGATTCTTTGTTGAACGAAGATGAGTTCCTGTCAGCATATCTGACATTATTAAGGGAACCTGCTGATTATGCATTCTCGGAATCATTGGCAGAGATAAAAGTGTTTCAAATGTTTTGCAATCATGCCACTAAATATGACTTTAGTATGGCAAGACAACACGATGTGTCTATTAAAGAGCCAGTAGTGGATGAAAATAAAATTAAGACTTTTGTTTCTGGCATTGCAAATTTTGTAGGGCATTGGTACAATGTATATTTTCCAGACTTGAATACCGAAAGAGGTTTACATATACAGAAAATTCAGTATTTGAATGGATCAAAGGAAATGCGTATTTTTCTTGCGAAATTATTGATGATGGTAGATACTCAATCAGCTTTGGTTGATGACTGTCTGGCAATGACGGAGAAGGTTTTGTTTAAGAATGCACTTCCAGGAGTTTCATTGTTAGATGAACGTCGTTTTGCAACTCGTGCTCGTGATTTACATAATGGAGAATTGTCACTAAATGAAGTTAAGAGCGAGTTGGATAACTTATTACTCAAGCCTATTGATGCCAAATCGTTGATTGATGGATTCCGCTATTTGTTTACTTATGTGAGAGGCAATATAGGATTCCATCGTTGGGGAGCGCTTAAGTTCTTTTTAATGGAGTATGAGAACCACATACAGAAAAATGGCTTCCCTCATGTTAAGTGGGGTAATTATGACAATGTTCAGATAGAACATGTAATGCCAAGGACGTGGAACAACCATTGGAGTCTTGAAATGGATGATTATTTGAATACACATCAGTCTTTGAATAATGACGAAGTTGAAAGAGCTAAAAATATACTTATCAACTCGTTGGGTAATTTAACTGTAATTCAGGATGTTAAGAATGCTGGCCTAGGAGATAGCCCTTGGGAAATAAAACAAAAAGCCTATCTTAATGGTAGTTACAGCGAGATAGAAATTGCCACAAATATGTTATGGCATCCTTGGGGACATGCTTCAATAAAAGCTAGAGGAGAACAAATGCTCGATTTTATGTGTGATTATCTTGAACACTATAATCATCGTCCACTAACTATTACTCGAAATCCTGAACAAGATGACTATACTGACATTCTGTTCTTTGAAGCTAAGTATAATTAAAACAAATCTATAAATTTAAGAAAACAATACTTTGAAATATAGATAAAATCTTCAAAAAGTTTAAGTAGAGGATAATGTTGATGCTGCCATATCGATTAAATTAAATATATAAAAGTATGAAAACAATTTTGATAAATGATATTGAGCAGGCTATGCAAGGAGTATTAAACAACGAGCAAATGAGCCAATTGCGAAAGGTACTTGAATATGCTTTCCGCAACATCAACGTGTCTTCAAAAAGCAGTGATGGACAGACTTGTGACGATAGTATGAAACTGATAGATAACTTTCTTTCTGCCAAGCGAGTAGAGGGTTGTTCTGACAAATCTATACATTATTATAGGAGTACATTGAATAATGCAATTCGTAAAATTGAAAAAAATGTACGTCACATTACTACTGATGACCTTCGTAACTACTTAAATGAGTATCAACAAACAAGTGGTGCTACAAAGGTTACAGTAGATAATATCCGCAGAATTTTATCAAGTTTCTTCTCTTGGCTTGAAGACGAAGATTATATAGTGAAAAGTCCTGTAAGGAGGATTCATAAGGTGAAGGTTGGTAAGACAGTAAAAGAAACTTATACTGATGAAGCATTAGAACAGATGCGTGATTACTGCGATGGGATTCGAGATTTGGCTTTGATTGACTTGTTGGCTTCAACCGGAATGCGTGTAGGGGAGTTGGTAAAACTCAATCGAGAAGATATAGATTTTCAGAATCGTGAGTGTATTGTTACTGGTAAAGGAGATAAGCAGCGGAAGGTCTATTTTGATGCTCGTACGAAGATACATCTGCAACGCTATTTAAATGAGAGAAATGATAATAATCCGGCTTTATTTGTTTCTTTATTAGCGCCTTATGAACGGTTGCAAATTAGTGGTGTGGAAATCCGATTGCGTAGGTTGGGACGAGAGCTGAATATACCAAAGGTGCATCCTCATAAATTTCGTCGTACATTGGCTACAATGGCGATAGATAAAGGCATGCCTATAGAACAAGTTCAACACCTCCTTGGGCACCAAAGCCTTGATACAACATTGCAATATGCAATGGTTAATCAAACGAACGTAAAATTGTCTCACCGTAAATTCATTGGATAGTATGTCGCAATTTATCGAGATGTTATTTAAAAAACCTATCACTGGTAAAATAGGAGATCTTGTAGATAAAAAAATATTTAGTGTAAAAAAGATTCATTCTATGAATGATATTATAGAGTATATTGACATATCCTCTGTAGAAAGGTCTAATCATTCAATTGTTGAGACTACTTCTTATGTTGTTTCTAATGCTCCATCAAGAGCACAGCAGTGTGTGAGATTGGATGACATATTAGTATCTACAGTTCGCCCTATAAATAGGAACATTGCAGTTGTAAATAGTGATAAAAACAATTTAGTCGCTTCAACTGGCTTTTGTGTTTTGCGTCCAAAGCTTGCCTTCAAAGAATACTTACTTGCGATTGTTCAATCAGATAAATATACAGAAGCAATGATAGATAAGGCTAGTGGTGGATTATACCCAGCTGTGAACAATGGAGATGTTCTGAATTATGGTATATATATACCTGATGAAGAATTTGCTAAAAAGTTTTCACTGATATATCAACAGGCCGATAAATCAAAATTTGGCGACTTCAAATCGCAATTTATCGAGATGACCACAAGGTCTGAATTAAACAAGAAATCCATTGGAGAGATAGCTGAGGTGAGAACTGGTTCAACACCTTCTCGAAGTAACCCAGAATATTGGAATGGAACACATTACTGGGTATCTGCACAAGATATGGGTAATAAATATATATACGATACTTTAGAGAAAATTACAGATAAAGGATATGCAACTTGCAAAGTAGTTCCTGCAGGAAGTATTCTGTATGTTTGTAGGGGGAGTATTGGTGTAATGTCAATAAACACAATGGATTGTGCTACGAATCAATCTATCTGTACTGCAACATGTAAGAAAGGATATAATACTGAATATTTGTACTATGCTCTTAAAGTTGCAGAGAAAACAATAAAAAAACAGGGTATTGGGACGTCATTCAAGTCATTAAATCAATCTGCCTTTTCATCAATAGAGATCTTGTTCCCGGCAATTGAAATCCAAGATAAATTTGCTGCTATTGCTAAACAGGCCGATAAATCAAAATTTGGCGACTTCAAATCG
>ERZ791724.1248-NODE-1248-length-14970-cov-3.836004_pt1 | contig 14970 bp, 14 predicted proteins | sample MGYA00510044_ERZ791724 | MGnify/ENA primary metagenome ERZ791724 (study PRJEB30046, sample SAMN00715140) | human gut metagenome | study: EMG produced TPA metagenomics assembly of the A metagenome-wide association study of gut microbiota in type 2... | reverse complement strand
CGCTTACAAAACGGGATTTTCGTTTACAAAGCGGGAATCTCGTTTACAAAATGAGATTTTCATTTACAAAGAGAGACTCTTGGGTTACAAACGGGACTCTCGCTCTACACTTCACCTCGGGTTACTATTTACTGTGATTTGAAATGCGATATTTCGGAATTGAATTACGATTTTTGATAGATTAGATTGTTTGAAACGCATTTTTATGATATGATGATAAATAACAGGTGATAAATACCGTGTGAACAGATATTTCAAGCAAATAAGATTGAGGTGAAAAAATGGCAGTTAGTTACAAGAAATTGTGGAAATTGTTAATTGATAAAGAAATGATGAAGAAAGATTTGCGTGCAATGACAGGAGTTAGTACAACAACGATGTCTCGATTATCAAAAGATGAAAATGTAAGTACAGAGATTCTGTCAAAGATATGTTCTGCTTTGAATTGTGACGTGGGAGATATCATGGAATTTGTTCCGGATAAAAAAGAGGAGCAGTAAGGAGGTGTGGGAACATGGATCATTCTTATCCTTATATTGCTTCTTTGACTAGAGAGCCGTTTCTTTTTTACGAAATGCGTTCCACTGCAAAGCTTATGTCAGAAGGATTTTCTGATGATGCGATTGTCAAAGAAATTGTAGAGCAGAATCTTTTTCAGTATCCAACGGAAAAATCTATCACACGCATGGCGAAAGCCTGCATCAAACGGCTTCATGCACTGGAAGATGATTCTCTGGTTTCTGCGATTGCGTCACAGCCGACGGATGTGGCAAAACAGATTTGTCTGTATGCATTGATGAAGCAGAGTCGACTGGTCGGGGAATTTATGTTGACCGTCATTGGCGAGAAGTACAGATTAAGGGACACGTCTTTTGGTAAGATAGATTTGAATACATTTTTTATGCGCTTGCAGGAGCAGAATGATACCGTAGCTTCCTGGAGCGATACTACAATAACAAAGTTAAAACAGATTATTGCCAGAGTGCTTGTTGAAACAGAATATCTCGACAATCTCAAGGCAGATCATTTGAATCCAGTATGGCTGCATCCTGTTTTGGAGAATGCCATCAGAAGCAATGGCGACACGGCGGTACTGCCGGCGTTTAATTGCTTTGTGTAGGAGGTAGCCAATGAGTGACATAAAAGAACGCCTGGATAAAGTTCGGGCATTGATTCAGGAACCGGAGTTTCTGGAAGGAAAGGGACTCAGCAATGAGGTGAATATCAGAATCTTCTGTTATGAACCGGAGAATGAAATGGTTGTCCGCCATTTTGTGAATCAGCTGGAAACTGATCAGTCCTTAGATTGCCATTTGATTGTTTGTAATTTATATAAAATATATCTTTCTATCTGCGATGATATGGACATCACAGATGCGATTCCGGATATGGAAGAAGCTGACGGAAGTGCTTATCTTCTGGAGCAGCTTAACTCCGCAATCGGCAATGGAGAGTTTATTGATAAAATCCAGTATGAGCCACACGAACCGGGTGATGTGCTGATGCTGGCAGGTGTGGGCGAGGTGTTCCCGTTTATGAGAATCCATACGTTACTGGAAGCCTTGCAACCGTATTTTTCGGATGTTCCGATTTTGGTTATGTATCCGGGGGAGTTTGATGGTCGTCATGTAAAACTGTTCAATCGTTTGACACCAAATGATTATTACCGGGCATTCAATGTCATAGATTAAGGGGGATAAAGCCATGATGATTCGAGATATGTTTGAGGATGACATCAACCGCAAAATCAATGGTGTAATTAAAGTAGATCAGGCTGCTGATGATGTAATCGAGCAGGAGTTAAATGAATATGTCATTACCAGAGAATTGAAGAAACACTTCATTACGTTCTTCAACTATTACGGTGATGCTTTCGACCAGCCGACCGCCGATATGGGTGTTTGGATTTCCGGTTTCTTTGGAAGTGGTAAATCTCACTTTTTGAAAATGCTTTCCTATCTTTTGGAAAATAAAGAGGTAAAAGGCATTCGCAGTGTGGAGCGTTTCCGTAAAAAGTTTGAGGATGACCCAGCAACCTTTATGCTGATTGATCGTGCCACAAAGGGACAGACGGAAACCATTCTTTTCAACATTGATATTGAAGGCTTCAGCAATAAGGACAAGACTGCTGTACTTCGTGTTTTTGCAAAGATGTTCTACAACCATCTGGGATTTTACGGTGAAAATCTGAAAGTTGCCATGATGGAGCGTTATATTGACCAGCAGGGTAAGACAGAGGAGTTCCGCAGAGTTTTTGAAGAAAAGAAAGGCAAGCCTTGGCTTGAAATGCGCCGTGCCTTTGCTTTCAATGGAAAGTTCATCATCCCGACACTGATGGAAGTTCTTGATATGAGTGAGGACGATGCCAAGGCGTGGTTCAATGATAAAACCGCAACAGAAATTTCTATCGCACAGCTTGTGGAAGATATGAAAGCCTATGTAGATACTAAACCTGCAAACTTCCGTCTGCTGTTTATGATTGACGAGGTTGGTCAGTATGTGGGAACAGATACGGATATGCTTTTGAACCTTCAGTCTCTGACTGAAAAAATCGGAAGTGAGTGCGAAGGTAAGATCTGGGTGATCTGTACCGGACAGGAAGCCATTGATGAAATCATCAAAGTTCGTGCCGATGAGTTCTCCCGTATTCAGGCTCGTTTCAAAACAAGATTGAGCTTATCTTCTTCCTCCGTGGACGAAGTTATCCAGAAGCGTATCTTGAAAAAGAAATCGGAAGCAACAACGGATTTGGAAAATGTTTATGAGCAGAATGATTCTGTCCTTCGTAACCTATTCAGCTTCAGTGGCTCTATTCTGGACATTAAAGGTTACTCCGGTCCGAGAGAATTTACAGAGAACTTCCCATTCGTGCCGTATCAGTTTATTATCATGCAGAAAGTATTTGCTGAAATCCGGAAACACGGAAATTCTGGTAAGCACCTGTCCGGCGGTGAGCGTTCCATGCTCTCCGGTTTTCAGGAAGCTGCACAGAAAATTCAGGAGAAGGATGAGTATGCACTTGTTCCGTTCTTCCGTTTTTATGATACCGTACATACTTTCCTGGACGGCTCTATCCGCCGAGTGATTGAGCGTTGCCAGAAAGCTGCTGACAATGGTGATGGTATCGAACAACAGGATGTGGATGTACTGAAACTTCTGTACTTGATTCGATATATTGATGATATTCCTTCCAATCTGGACAATATCGTTATCCTTATGGCAGACGATATTCGTGTAGATAAGATTATCATGCGTGAAGCTGTCCGAGGATGCCTTGATCGTCTGATGAGTCAGAACTATATCGGCAGAACCGGTGACACTTATAACTTCCTGACTGACGAAGAACAGGACATTCAACGTGAAATCCGAGACACCAATGTGGATACCGCTTCCATCGTGGAGCGTATCGCCCAGATGATTTACGGGGATATTTTCACAACCAAGAAGTTCCGCTATGGAAAATATGACTTTGCTTTCGACCAGATGGTTGATGGCATTACCGTTGGTGTGGCAACAGGCGGTATGCGTCTGCGTTTCCTGACCGTTGCTATCGATGCTATTGAAAAAACAGATTATCGTCTGATGGCAGAATCCAAAGGTAACGAAGCAATCGTAGTTCTGGCTGATACGCCTTACTATGAATCTCTGGAATCTGCTATGAAGATTCGCAAGTACGTAAAGCAGAGAAATGTAAGCCAGCTTCCAAAAACTGTGCAGAAAATTATCAGTGATCAGCAGGACGAAGCCGGAAAATATGAGCTGAGTGCCATGAGCGAATTGCAAAATGCTATTGAAATGGCGCAGTTCTATGTAGATGGTGAGCATCTGGAAATCAAATCTGGAAATGCTAAGAGCAAGATTGACCAGTCGCTTGAATATCTGGTTGCCCATGTATATAGCAAGCTCGACCTGATTACAGATAATGCAGGCAGTGACGCAGATATTATTGCGATTCTGACAGGTGCGGTAACAGCACTTCCGGGCATGGAACCGAACCGTGATGCTGCTTCTGCTATGGAAGAATATCTGGAAATGCAGGATGCGAAAAAGCTGCCGACTTCTATGGCAGATGTGCAAAGCAAATACAGTGCGATTCCGTATGGCTGGAAAGAAATCGACATTGCTGCGGTTGCGGCACAGCTGATTTATTCCCAGAAAGTAACCATCAAGTATGCAGGCAATACCATTCAGCCAGATGACCCGAAATTGCCAGATATGCTCCGCAAAAAGAGTGAGATCGGTAAGACGTCTATCAGCAAACGTAAAAATATTTCTGCTACGATGCTACGTGATGTTAAAGAAATGCTACGTGAGTATTTCGACATCATGGATGTACCGGACGATGAAGATGGTCTGATTCGCTTTGTGACGGAGAAGTTTACCGAGCAGCGTGATTACTATGTTTCTCTGGATGTCCGTTATGACGGACATAAATACCCAGACCGTGCATTAGTTCAGGAAGCCATTCATCTGATGGATGATGTACTTTCCCAGAAGAAAGACAATATTGCTCTAATTGAGCGTGTGCTGAAAAAAGAGGATGCTCTCTTTGATAACAAAGAAGCCATGAGCAACGGCATTGAAAATTTCTTCAAGACCCAGGTAACAGTATTCGACCAGGCAGTACAGTTTGAAAACTCTCTGCATGATGACCTTGACCGAATTGCGGAAAATGAGGAAGCACACAAGGCGCTGAATACCATTCGTCTGATTACGATGGTTCAGACTGGAAGTAAGTTCAACTATACCCGGATTCGTGAATTGAATCCGTTAATAGATACGGTTCGTAGCGCTCATGATAAGATGCTGGAAGAAAAACGTGCCGAGGTTCTGGAAACGGTTCGTCAGTGTATGGAAGCAACCCACACTGTCGCAAACGGCGATTCCAAGGCATCCCATCTGATTGAAAAATCAGACCGATATTTCAGCCAGTGCAAGGAAAAAATCGCAGAATTAAAGAGCCTTGCCCTTTTGGATGCTATGTTCCTGCCAATGTGCCAGTACAAGGATGATACAGTCAGCAATATTGAATCTGTTTTGGAACCGCCTGCACCGAAGCCACAGGTACAGCCGACACAACAAGGAAAAGAAACTGCTCCGGCAAAGAAAAAGGTTGTCCGTGCTTATAACCGACAGGTTGTATTCCAGGCAAAGACCTTACAGACGGATGCGGACATTGATGATTATGTAGAGAAGATTCGTTCTCAGCTGAAACAGTTGCTGAAGAATTGCGACGAGATCAAGCTGAATTAAGGAGGACTTATGAAAAGTACGATAGAACATCCAAAAGTATTTATCTCTTATGCGTGGGGATCTGAAGACTATAGATTGAAAGTACGTTCCTTTGCAACAGACTTAATGGAGAATGGTATAGATGTTTTGCTAGATCAATGGTCTTTGAAAGAGGGAAATGATACATTTGCATTTATGGAGCAGAGTGTAACAGATCAAACAATAACCAATGTATTAATACTACTAGATCCGATTTATGAGAAAAAAGCGAATGGAAGAAATGGTGGAGTAGGAACAGAAACGCAAATTATTTCACCGGAAATTTACAACAAAGTTAAACAAGAAAAATTCTTACCTGTAATTTTTGAACGGGGAGAAAACGGCGAAATCCCAAAACCTCAGTACTTAAAAACAATGTTACATTTTGACTTGTCTCAGGAAGAAAAATATGATTCAGAATATCAGAGGTTAGTAAAACGGTTATATGGAATAGAAATAGTAGAGAAACCAGAATTAGGAAAGAAACCTTCATGGCTAGAAGAAAAACCTATTATTTCAACAAAAACACGTACAAGGTATGAATGCTTAAAGAAACAGAAATCAGATAATATAAAAAAAAATGAATTCAGGAATTTTTTGTTTATTATAAAAAAGAAAATAGTGAATTTTAATAAAGACGAGCTTGGAGATCATATATCAGCGGATGAATATATAGAACTATATACTGATACAAAATTATATCGGGATGAATTTTTACATCTATTAAAGTATTCACTTTATGTTCCGGAAGCATATAAAATTATAGCATCTGTTATGGAAGAAATATGCGTGGAAATAAAAGGTAAAAGTGGATATGAAGGCGAAGTTATGAGAACTTTGCTACATGAGATATTCATTTATGTAGTGGCATTTTATTTGAAAAGTAAAAATTCTGATGCAGTATCGTATATTTTGTCAAAAACATATTTTGTAGGTAGATATGGATATAATGAAGATCAGAGTTTTAATGTTTTCTATGATAATAATGAGAATTTTGATAGAGCTGTATCACAAAAAGACGGTAAAAAATATTATTCTGGAACAGCGAGCTATTGGATTAATAACATTAATGTAGAAGTATGCAACAAAAATGAATTTGTTTTTGCTGATATCTTTTGTCATAATGCATCTATATTTGTTGAAAATTACACAAATGAGTGGTTTTGGTTTCCGATAACATACATATATGATAGATCGGAATATGGGAACAGTTTTTTCAGGCAATTCGCGATTCGTTTGAAATCAAAGGAGCATTTACGAGAAACAGCTAAAATAATGGGATTTTCAGATACAGAAGCATTTAAGAAGAAATATATTGAAATTGAGAAAAAAATGAGAGAAGGAAATTTTAAAGAATACCGATATAATAATGCATTTGAAACAGCACCAGTTATATGTCAATATGTTAAATCAGAAGAATTGGGAATTAGAAACTAGTACAAAAATTTTAATAAAGGAAAATAAGTAGAGAATAAATGGATAAAAATGCGATAAAAAAATTTGCCGTCTGGGCAAGAACAGAGCTGATCGCCCGTGTTTCCCTAAAAGGTGTGGAATACGGTATCACAGAGGATAACATTGAGGATGCCAATGCGGACAGTGTTGGAGGCAAAGTCCTCACTGCCGATGAAAAGAAGCAGCGTCAGGCTCTGATTGCCGAGATTGACGATAAAGGATATAAGCAGGTCATGGAGGAGGTTACATATACTTGGTTCAACCGTTTCTCTGCTCTGCGATTCATGGAAGTCAATGGCTATCTTCCTTCTCATGTGCGTGTTTTCACAGATGAGGAAAACAACTTTAAGCCGCAGATTATAACCGAAGCCATTCATCTGGATTTAGATGGACTCAATATGGAAAAGGTCTATGAGTTGAAAGATGCAGAAAAGATCGAAGAACTGTATAAATATCTGCTGATCGTGCAGTGTAACGCTCTGAATAAGATTCTGCCGGGAATGTTCCAGAAGATTGCGGATTACACTGAGCTTCTTCTGCCAGACAATCTGCTCCGTGAAGGCAGTGTCATTCAGCAGATGATTGAGCTGATACCGGAGGATGATTGGAAGGATGCTGTTCAGATTATCGGTTGGTTGTATCAGTATTATAACAGCGAGAAAAAGGACGATGTTTTTGCAGCACTGAAAAAGAATGTGAAAATCACAAAAGAAAACATCCCTGCAGCAACTCAGCTTTTCACACCAGACTGGATTGTTCGCTACATGGTAGAGAACAGTCTTGGTCGTTTATGGCTGGAGGGACATCCGGATGTGAAAGAGCAACTTTTGCCGACAGAGGAAGAACAGTCTGCTTATGCTGCCGGAAACCGTGACCCTGAAGATACCAAATGGCACTACTATCTGGAAGAAGCTGAGCAGGAGCCGGAAGTGCAGGCACAGCTTGCCGAGATTCGCAAGGAATACGCCGCACTGACACCAGATCAGCTGAAAGTCATTGACCCATGCTCCGGTTCCGGTCATATCCTTGCGTATATGTTTGATGTGTTGATGAAGATTTATGAATCCTACGGCTATACTACCCGTGAAGCAGTAGCAAGTATTGTGGAGAATAATCTTTACGGTCTGGATATTGATGACCGTGCGGCACAGCTGGCTTATTTTGCGGTAATGATGAAAGCCCGTCAGTATGACCGCCGCTTCTTCAGCCGTGGCATTCAGCCCCATGTATATGCTATTGTGGAGAGCAATCATGTAGATGAATTTGCGGTAGATTATTTCTGTAATGGCGATATGAAGCTCACAGCTTCTATGGACACCATCATCAAAGAGCTGCATGATGCAAAGGAATACGGTTCTATTCTGACTGTGACACCGCAGGATTGGTCTGCTCTGTATGACCGTTTTGCTGAGATTACGGAAGATATAAATATGTCTCGTGAGACGGCACTGAGAGAATTACTGCCATTGGTACAGGTGGCAGAAGCATTGGCACAGAAGTATGATGTGGTTGTGACAAATCCACCGTATATGGGTGCATCAAGCATGGGAAGCAATCTTACAAATTATGCCAAGAAACAATATCCAGATAGTAAAAGTGATTTGTTTGCAATTTTTATTGATCATTGTGAACAAATGACGAGAAAAAATGGTTTTCAAGCAATGATTACACAGCATACATGGATGTTTTTATCAAGCTTTGAAAAACTAAGAGCAAAATTACGAAATATATGTGTTGTGAATATGGCTCATTTGGGAGCAAGGGCTTTTGAAGAAATAGGTGGTGAAGTAGTCCAGACAACATCGTTTGTGTTTAGAAAAGCTGTTTTAAATAACCATAATGGTGTTTATTGTCGTTTGGTAGAATCTACTACGCAACAGGCAAAAGAAGATCGGTTCCTTTCTAAAAGGAATAGATACATTGCACAACAGATAAAATTTCTAAAAATACCTGGAAATCCATTGGCTTATTGGGTTAGTGATAAGTTTGCAAATTTGTTTGAAAAGGAATGTGTTCGAGACGTAGCTACTGCATGTATTGGAATGCGTACTGGGAATAATGACCGTTTTTTAAGACTTTGGTATGAAGTGGAAAATAAAAAAATAGGCTATAATTATCCTTCAGCTGCATCTGCTGAAAGAGATGGAATGAAATGGATTCCTTATAATAAAGGCGGTGAATTTAGAAAGTGGTATGGTAATCATGATTATGTTGTAAATTGGGAGAATGATGGATATGAGATTAAAGAGAATACTCGCAGAGTATATCCACAGCTTGGAGATAATCTTGGTTGGAAAATAAGCAATGAAAAATATTATTTTAAAGAAGGCATTTCTTGGACGGTAGTTACGTCTAAAGTTTGTTTCCGTAGATATTATCAAGGACATATTTTTAGTAACAGTGGGCAGTCCGTTATTTCAGATAATTCGGTATTACTTGATTATCTAACAGCAGTCCTTAATAGTCGAATTTCGGAAATGGTTTTAGCAATGATTTCACCTACATTAGGATTTGAGTCAGGATATGTAAATAAAGTGCCTGTGGTTATAGATAAAAACAGAGAGTGTGAATGCTGTACTATTGCAAACAGTAATATTTCTATTTCAAAAATAGATTGGGATTCCTTTGAAACCTCATGGGACTTTCAACACCATCCATTGCTTCGCAAAGTTCCTACCATTGCGGAAGCCTTTGACCAGTGGCAGAGTGAATGTGATGAGCGTTTCAATCAGCTGAAAGCCAACGAGGAAGAACTGAACCGTATTTTCATTGATATTTACGGTTTGCAGGATGAGCTGACACCGGAGGTTGAGGATAAGGATGTCACTGTCCGCAAGGCCGACCTTGGCAGAGATATTCGCTCTTTTATTTCCTATGCGGTTGGCTGTATGTTTGGTCGCTACTCTCTGGATGTGGAGGGTCTTGCCTATGCAGGCGGCGAATGGGACAACAGAAAGTACGATTCTTTCGCTGCGGATAAGGATAACATTATCCCAATTTGCGACGATGAATACTTCGAGGATGATATTGTTGGTCTGTTTGTGGAGTTCGTAAAAACGGTTTACGGTGAAGATACACTGGACGAAAATCTGAAATTTATTGCCGATGCTCTTGGCGGCAAGGGTCAGCCGAAGGATGTGATTCGCAATTACTTCCTGAGCGACTTCTACTCTGACCACTGCAAGACATATCAGAAACGCCCGATTTACTGGCTGTTTGACAGCGGCAAAAAGAACGGCTTTAAAGCTCTGATCTATATGCACCGCTATCAGCCGGACACCATTGCCCGTATTCGTACCGATTATGTGCATGAACAGCAGGCTCGTTATCGCACTGCCATTGCTGATCTGGAACAGCGTATTGCCAATGCTTCCACTGGTGAGCGTGTGAAGCTGAACAAAAAGCTGGCTACCTTACAGGCACAGGATACCGAAATCAGAACCTACGAAGAAAAAATTCATCACTTTGCTGACCAGATGATTTCGATTGATCTGGACGATGGAGTGAAGAAGAATTATGCAATTTTTCAGGATGTTTTGGCTAAAATAAAGTAGGAAAGAGGATGAGAAAGTGCAGTCAAAAGAGGATGTTTTAAATAGAGAATCATTTGTCAAACAGATAGTTGATTTGACTAAGATCCTTTCAGAAAAACGTAAAAATTGTTGTTTTGCTATTGAAGGAGAATGGGGAAGTGGTAAGAGTTTTGTACTGGAAAAGATTCAAGAATGTCTTCAAGTGGAACAATCAGAAACAACAAACACGGATCGTTTTTTTGTTGTTCGATATGATTGTTGGCGGTACGATTACTATGAAGAACCTATAGTTGCTATTATTTCTGTATTAAAAGATAAGATTGAACAGTATGTGAGTTTATTATCAAATGAGACTAAGAAAGAAATGTTAGCCATTGTTAAAAATACAATAACAAAGATTGCTGTCGAAGCAATCAAATCAAAGACGGGAGTAGATTTGGATGGTGTTGTTGGAACATCTGAAGATGATGGAAAAATATATGATAAATATTTGGGCTTCCAGAATATATTTAAAGAAGTACAAGAGCAAATTAAGAAGATATCAGAAGAACAAACAGTAGTTATCATGGTTGATGAATTAGATAGATGCTTGCCCTCGTATGCTATTAAAGTGTTGGAACGTATTCATCATGTATTTAATGAGTTGGAAAATGTAGTGGTTATAATTGCAATGGAGAAAAAACAAATGTCGAATTCATTGCATCAAATTTATGGGGATGAAATGGATGTTGATCGATATTTGAAAAAAATAATCTCATTAAGTTTTAAACTGGATAATGGATCGGCTAATAATTTTATTAAGAAATATGAGAGTTTTATGAATATGTTTATCATCCAAGATCAAGAAAGGGATGAGTTGGAAAAATTTTTAAAGAAAATTACTTTTGGAATAGAAATTCGCGCACAGGAAAAAATTTTTGAAAATGCAGAAAGTATACATAGACTGATGGCAGAGCAAGAAAAAATGGATAGTGCTATATTAGCGTTTGAGGTGCTTGTTTTATGTATAAAAGAAAAAATGTCAACAGTTAGTATGAAGTGGATAGTTGATACATCAGGTTATCCAGATGTCGAAACTAGAATTGGAAAAGATTATTTTGATTCGATAAGGGATTATGCAAAACATATTAGACAATATCCTAAAAAAGTAAACTACAAATTTGTATGTAAGGAAAATGATTTTGTTGACAAAATGATTTTTATAATTTCTGGATTGTATAATGAATATAAAAACAACGAATGCGATTCGTTTTATTGTGCAGATAAGGAAATACAACAAAAGTTGAATTTTTCAAAAAAAGTCTATGAATTATTAAAAATATAGGAAAGGTTGACATATGATGACGGATGAAAAAATCAAAAATTCCAGTGAACTGGAGTTTGCTGTATTTTGCATTGAAAATGTAGCGGTAAAGCTGGGCGTGGATGCAGAGCGTGTTTATCAGGCCTTTACCGAACAAAGCGATATTCTGAACGGTTACATTGTGCCGGAATATGAAGTGCTGCATACCCAGAGTCGGGAATATATCGTTGATGACCTTCTTGACGTGATGAAAGAAAGGGGTGTGGAAGTATGATTCTCTATCATGGTTCTTTCTTAGAAATTGCAAAGCCGGATTTGGTTCATTCTCGCTCAAATGTAGACTTCGGGCGTGGCTTCTATGTCACGCCGTTGTATGAACAGGCGGCGAAGTGGTGCGGCAAGTTCAAACGCCGTGGGAAAGATGGTATTATCTCCAGGTATGAATATGATGAAAGACGGGAAGCTGAACTGAAAACGCTTAAATTCGATTCTTATTCCGAAGAGTGGCTGGATTTCATTCTGAACTGTCGCAGCGGAAAAGATTCGACGGATTATGACTTTGTTGTGGGTGGTGTTGCCAACGATAAGGTGTTTAATACCGTGGAGCTGTTCTTTGACGGACTGATTGATAAAACGGAAGCTATCAACCGCCTGCGTTATGAAAAGCCGAACCTGCAAATATGTTTCCGCACAGAGAAAGCATTGTCTCTGTTGCATTTTGAAGGGAGTGAAATACTATGACAGCGAACCCGATTTTGCTTCAAAAAAAATATAGCCGTGTTATTGAATGCTTTGCTAAACAGCAGGGACTTTCACTGGATGCGGCATTGGATTTCTTTTATCATTCCCAGGTTTATCAGCTGATTCGTGACGGTGTTTCTGATATGCACTGCATGAGCGATGCGTATCTGGCAGAGGAACTGGGACAGGAATATGCTGAGAGAACTGCCGGATAAGTGCCGTTAAAGTGTCGGATACTATTCAGAGTGTTTCCACTGTCGAGCGTGTGAAGCTGAATAAAAAGTTGACTACCTTGCAGGTACAGGATACTGAAATCATAACCTACGAGGAAAAGATTCATCACCTTGCCGACCAGATGATTTCTATCGATCTGGTCGATGACGAGGAGAAGAATTATGCGGTTTTTCAGGATGTTTTGGCAAAAATAAAGTAAGGGGGGAGCAATATGAGTGATGAAATCAATATGACGATTTCTATTCCTACAGATGATGATGGTTATGTTCTTTTGCAATGTGAACAATGTGGCACATATTTTAAGGCAACTCCTGCTGATTTAAAAGATGACGGGGGACTTCATATATTTTGTCCAAGTTGCGGTTTAATAAGCGAAAATTATGTTACTGAGGATGTACTTGAACTTGCCATGAAAATGATGACAAATGCCGTTAATGATATGATTTATAATGAATTCAAAAAAATGGAACGGCATAGCAAAAAAGGAATCATTACATTCAAGGCTGGAAAACGTCCGAAGCATGAAAATGAAGATCCTATTCGTTCAGGAATAGAAGCAATGGAAATTTGTGATTTTCCATGTTGCAAACGTACTGCAAAAATTAAACCATTATTAAAAATGACGGGTGCATATTGCCCGTTTTGTGGGGTGAAAAATTATGAAATTGAATAGAAAAGAATTGCGAAAAATTCAATATGATTTTAATAGTTGCTCTAATCGACTACTTCAGGCAAATTATGAAGATTATGCTGATGTACTTGGGAAATTTGTGAACTACATAGATAGCACTCCGATTATAAGTGATTATATTCATGATTGTGGCAACTGTGATTGGAATTTAGAGAATGAAGTTAAAGAAGTACAAGGATCTTACGGAAGATTGATTTTTTCATTGGGTAAAACTGATAGCGAAGAAATACGAAATGTGTACGCTGTTTTAAGATATTTGGTAGAAAATAACAGTTCTGTATATCGTGGTGTTGCCATGGGATATTCTTCTTCATCCAAATGGCAAGATAAAATCAAAGGTTTTAATGAACGATTTGTTATGGTGTTGATTCGCCATGTAGAAAGCTATTTAACGAAAATAGGTATTGATATGGGAATAGATGAAAAGAATATTTATAATGTGACAGTGCAAAATGGTCAAGCTATTATTGCGAATGATAATTCATCCGTTACGGCAACTACAAATATTGGGGTCACGGCAAACGATATAGAACAGCTTATTGATGCTGTTAGGACAAAGATGGATACTCTTACATCAGATGAAGATAAAGAGGCAGCATCTGAAAGCTTGGAAGTTATAGAAGCAGAAGTTGTATCTGAAAAGCCAAAGAAATCTATGATAAAGACGGCAATAGCTTCGTTACAAGCTATAAAAGGAACTGTCGAATTTGGATCTGCAGTTGCGGCTTTGATTCAATTTGTTGGACCAATGCTATCGTAACAACAGTTAAAACTGTAAAAGAGAGCGAGGTGTTACAATGACTATAGAAGAAATTCTTGCAGGAGAATCGAAGAATGTGGAGTTCAAAGAGACCCTGCCAGAGAAAAGCATCAAATATATGAAGTCTGTGGTTGCCTTTGCAAATGGAACCGGAGGAAAAATCATTTTCGGAATTGCCGATAAAACCAGAGACGTTGTTGGCTTTGACAAGGAAGATGTGTTCAAGAAAATGGATGCTATTCGTGAGTTGATTATAAATGCTATGGTACATCGTAGTTATCTGGATCATGGTACGATACAGGTAGCGGTATATGACAACCGATTGGAAATTACTTCTCCAGGAAAGCTGCCAATGGGACAAACGATGGAGCGTATGAAAGAAGGCTATTCTAAAATCAGAAATGAAGCTCTTGCCCATGCGTTTGCTTACATGAACCTAATCGAGCATTGGGGAAGCGGTATTCCGAGAATAATTGATAAAGTAAAAGCTGCCGGGCTGCGGGAGCCGGAGTTTATTGGTGGCGAAGTTGATTTGCGTATCAATATTTATCGAGGACAGGTTGACGGCACTGTTGACCTCAATAACGCCATTAAAGTGCCGGATACTATTGGAAAAATGCCGGATAGTGGCAATAAAGTGCCGGATAAAACAGAAATAGTGCCAGATAATATAAAAAAAATGCCGGATAGTGGCAACGAAGTGCCAGATACGACTGAGAAAATACCGGATAGTGAACGGGAACAACAAATCTATAAATATGTATTGGAAAATGGCTCTATTACTACTGCTGAAACAGTAGAGATTTTAGATGTAAAACATCGTAGAGCCAGAGCTGTCTTGCTGAATATGGTTAAGGACGGTTATTTGAGAAAAGAGGGTGCGGCACGAAGCACTATTTATGTAAAAAATACGGAAGGGAGATAATGCAGCATGGATACAGATAAAATAATACAAGATTTAAATCGCAGATTTGCTGCACCT